>JACDJB010000196.1_pt1 | contig 80460 bp, 72 predicted proteins | sample 7454121 | NCBI WGS metagenome assembly JACDJB01 (sample SAMN14253290, study PRJNA609438) | sludge metagenome | isolation source: sludge after 25d culture with pyrite | collected 2018-12-20 | reverse complement strand
GCCGTTTGCTTGGGGCGCCATCAACGCCTCGGGTTCGCCGGGCACCGGACATCGATTGGACGGGTGAAACTGGCTGAGCAGATGGCCGACACCGTGGTTGACGAGGAATTGGCGGTACGTCTCCACGTCAGGCCAACCCTCAGGCGCTGTGCGCCAGCCGTCGGCATTGAGCACCACCACGGGACCGTTCTGGCAGCTCAGCGTTCCACCGGTCTCGATGGGCGCACACAGCTCATCGACGACATCGGGTTCGGCCAGGACCAACCGGTTGGCACTGTCGGGGTCGACGTCGAACGTGAAGCCGGCCTGACCCCAGCCGCGCGGGTCGTTCAACGTCGACATCGTGATCACGGACAACTCGTCGGTGGAGACGTCGTCCACCCGGGATTCGATGGCCAACGCCACCGTCTCCTGGGACGGTTGATTCTGCGCACCGGCCGGCCCAGCGATGCCCAGCACATTGGCCGCCCCGACGGCGGTCACCAGGGCGACGACGATCGACAGCAGCCTGCCGAGGTTCCCGCGGGCCATCGGTCGCTTCCGGAGGGGCCGGATCACGGCCGACACCCGAGCACGAGGAACTCCGGCGTGGTGATGGACGGGTCGAGCGGTCGGTAGGTGCCCGTGTCCGCCGAATGGATCTGGGTCACCTCGAGGCCTGCCCGCTCGACGAGCAGCCGCAGCTCCCGAGGCGTGTAGCAGGTGGTCCACAGGTCGGCCTCGGTGGAACCCCCCACCTCGGACCGGATCTCGGTGCGCTCGTGGTTGACTCCCGAGGCCGCGTCGAAGCGGTCACGCTCCTCCAGGTTGGCCACCTGGAAGTAGGCCGAGAACGCCGAGAAGGCAAACCGTCCGCCCGGACGCAGCGCTCGACGCACGCCGTCGAGGACCGCCAGGTCGGGCTGCAACAGCTGGGGATCGTCGGTATCCACGGCCGGACCACCCAGCCCGAACGCCCCCTGACACAGCGAGATCGCAGCGTCGAAGACGCCATCGAAGTGGAGGGCACGGGCGTCGGCCCGTTGGAAGGTGGCGCCGTCGGGCGCCTCGGCTGTGGCCAGCTGAATGAAACGCTCCGAGATGTCCACGCCGGTGACGCAAACGCCCCGCCGGGCGAACTCGTGGCTGTGGCGCCCCGGGCCACAGCCCACGTCGAGCAGCGTCATCCCCGGCTCGAGGCCGAGCAACACGATGAGCGAGTCCACCTCCCGCACGGTGCCCTTGGTGAACGAATAGCGCAGGTAGGCGGCACCGAGGTGGTCGGCCAGCCCTTCAAACCAGTGCCCGTCGCTTGGGTCGTCGGCGGGAAGACAGGCCTGTGGGTTGACCGACATCACCGTCCACAGTAGCGAGGGCCAGCGGCCCTCCGGCCAGACGCCCCCGGCCAACCGGGGTGGCCTAGGCTGCTGGCATGCAGACGTCGAGCCGGGGTAACGCCAGACTCAACGAATACCACCCGGCGTTCGAGGAGTACTGCGAGGCGATCTTCGAGCTGCACGAGGACGATGTGGCCGTCATCCAAGCCCGCATCGCAGAGCGCCTCGACGTGTCCCGGCCGGCGGTGTCCGAGATGGTGCACAAGATGGCCGACGAGGGCCTGCTGACCGTCAACCGGGGCAAGATCGCCCTGAGCGTCGAGGGCATGAAGCTGGCCGAACAGGTGGTTCGCCGCCACCGCTTGGCCGAACGGTTTCTCACCGATGTGCTCGGCCTGTCCTGGGCCCTCGCCCACCAGGAGGCCGGCAAGTGGGAGCACGTCATCTCGACCCCGGTCGAGGACGCGATGGCAAAGCTGCTCGGCGATCCGACGACCTGCCCCCACGGCAACCCGATCCCAGGTAGCGATTACCGCGCCCCCGACCTGGTCGCCCTGTCGGAGCTGGCAGTCGGCGACGGCTTCACGATCACCCGCATCCCCGAGGAGCTGGAGTTTGCCAAGGGCATGCTCGAGTTTCTCGAAAGCCACGAGCTGCTGCCCGGAGCGGTCGGCACGCTGGTGGCGCTCTCCCCCGACGGGTCGGCCACCGTTTCGATCGACGACGACACGGTGGGCATCGGATCGTTCGCCTCCGAGCGCATCATGGTGAAGGCCGCCTGAGCTGAGGTTGTTCGGCGGCGGCCGAACCGGGCAGGGCTTGAGCGGGTACAGCTCACGAGAACAGAGCTTGGGCGGGCAGGCCTCAGGTCGCCGAGCGAAGGGCGTCGACCGGCTCGAGGCGGGCGGCACGCCAGGCCGGATAGGCGCCGGCGAGTAGTCCCGCAGCGGCCCCGAGAGCGACGGCAACCAAGGGGAGCCACGGGTCGAGCACGGGCGTCCAACCACGGTTGGCCGCCACGGCGACGGTCACCACCACGCCCGTGGCCGATCCGACCATGCCGGCCAGGGTGCCAAGCAGGGCGCTTTCGGCGAGGAACTGGGCGGCGATGTGGCGACGGCCCGCACCGAGGGCCCGGCGCAGACCGATCTCCCCCACCCGCTCGAGAACCGACACCAACGTGACGTTGGCAATGCCCAGTACGCCGACGAGCAGGGCAACACCACCGAGCATGAGGAACAGCCCGGACACGTCCTCGGCCACGCCCCGCCGGACATCGGAGGGCTCCCAGCCGGCGGTGGCGGTGATCAGGTCCGGTTCGTTGGGCGACAGGGCCAACGGCACCTGATCGGCCACCTGCCCCGCTGCGCCGACGTCGGTCTCGGCGACCAGCCCCGACGGGGCGGTCAGCCCCAGTCGGCTGCGCGCCGTACCGTCGGGCACGACGACCGCGTCGAGCAGCTCGCGGCGACGCTCGGCCGTCGAGATGATGCCGATCACCGCATAGGGGTCGTCACCGATCATGATGGCCGGCGACGAGCTCAGCCGGGTGATGCCCAGCTGATCGGCGGCAGCGGCCCCCAGCACCGCTACCTGGTCGCCACGCCGGTCGTGCCCGGCATCAAAGAATCGCCCGGAGCTCAGCCGCCCCCGTATCGCGCGCCGCAGATCGGGCGAGGTTGCGATGACCGGCGGGGCGACGACCGGCGGGGCGCTGGGGTCGACCACGGGTACAGCGGTGACGGTCTGACCCTGAGCCAACACCACGTCGCTCAGGGTGGCGGCCGCGTCCACTCCCGCCAGCCGGTCAACACGCCGGGGGGCATCCCAGCCCATCGGGTTGCCGACCACCACCCGCTTGGAGCCGTCCGGACCGCCGGGCACGGTGGCCGGCTGGACATCGACGGTCGAGGCGGCCAGCTCGTCGAAGCGATCGACGATCTGTTGGCCTGCGGTGCGGCTGAGCCCGGCGGTCGCCACCAGCGTGACGATGCCGAGCACGGTACCCAACGCGGTGAGCACCGCCCGCCCGGGACGGGCAAAGGCCGAGCTGAGCGCCTCGTCGACCAGGTCGCGCAGGGCCAGCCCCGACCGGGCGGGCGGCTCGCCGGGCGTGGTACCTCGCGGCTCGGTCGGGTCGACGGGAGCGTCCGTCGCTACGCCCGCCGACGGCTCCGTCGCCGTCTCGCTCCCTGGCCCGGTCATCCCGCCACCTCGGCTGCCGGCACCCTCAGCGCTCCGTCGCGCATGACGGCGACCGTGTCGCTGCGACGGGCCACGTCGGCCTCGTGGGTCACGACCAGCAGCGTCTGCCCGTCAGCGTGCAACTCCTCCAACAGGTCCATCACCTCGGCGGTGGTGGACGAATCGAGGTTGCCGGTGGGTTCGTCGCACAACAACAACTCGGGGCGTCCGAGCAGCGCACGCGCGATCGCCACCCGCTGACGTTCGCCGCCCGACAACCTGGTGACCGAGGAGTCCAATCGGGCACCCAGGCCCACCCGGACGAGCGCCTCATGGGCCCGAGCCCGCCGATCCCGTCGGGGGCCCCGACGGTACAGGTCGGCGACCATGACATTTTCGGTGGCGGTGCGGGTGCTCAACAGGTGAAAGGACTGGAACACGAAGCCCAGCCGATAGGCGCGAAGGCCGGCGCGACGGGCGTCGCTCAGCGAAGCGACATCCACCCCGTCGAAGCGATACGAGCCCTGTGTGGGACGGTCCAGGCAGCCGATCAGGTTCAACAGCGTGGACTTTCCCGAACCGGACGCGCCGGTGATCGACCACCACTCGCCGCGCTCGATACGCAACGACACGTCGGCCACCGCGTGGATCGGCTCCTCGCCGCCCATCGTGGCCCACACCCCGGCCAGCTCGACCAGCGCCGGGCTTGCGCTCTCAGCCACGGCTGGGGTCGGCGTCGTCCGGGGTGGACGTCGGCGTCCCATCGGCCGTGCCGACCACCACCTCGTCGCCCGCCTCGAGCGCCCCCTTCCCGGTCGGCGTCACCTCAACCAGCCCACCGGCGGTGAGCCCGGGCTTCACCTCGACGATGGTGGACGATGCTTCGTCGCCGCCCTTGGATGCCGGCTCGACCACCTCCACCCGGGTGCTGCCGTCGCCGCCGAGCGACAGCGCAGCCGCCGGCACGACGAGCACCTTGTCGTCGGTGCTGCGCACCCGGAGCGTGACGGTGACATCGGCGCCGAAGCTGTTCGCCGGTGGATCGGTGGGGGCGAGCGTCACGGCGTATCGCTCGGGGCCGGCACCACCGGTGCCCGCGCCGGAGGCCACCGCCACCACGGTGGCCTCGAAGGTCCCGCCCGAGTCGGTGAGCTGGACGCTGGCCCGCTGTTTGGGCTTGACCAGCTTGCGGTCCACCTCGGCCACCGATGACCGGATCTGGGGAAGCTCGGACCCCAACGTCATCACCGCCCCGTCGATGCGAGAGCCTCGCTGCACGGCGGCCTTGGCCACCCGGGCCGGAAGCCGGGGTACGAGCACCACCTCGTCGGCGGGCAGCCGGGAACCAACCCTGGCGGTGGCCGCATCCAGCGCCTGTTCGGCCTGCTTGAGGGCGGCGGCGTCGCCCCCCTTGGCCGCCGCCTCGGCCTCGGCATTCAACCGGCCAACCTCCTCGGTCACCTCGGGCGGTGCACCGATCGGTGCGAACTTCCGGTCGGTGTACAGGCGATCGAGGGCGGCGGAGGTGTCGGCGTCCCAGGTGTCGTCGGCCGCCTTGGCGAAGTACCCCAGCCGTCCCAATGCCTCCTCGATCAGCCGCACGTCGTCGCCGAGGTCGCCGGGGCCGAGGTCGCGGTACATCGGCAGGTCACCGACGAGGGCGATCACCGGGCGGTTGCCCACCTCCAAGATCACGTCGCCCTCGTTGACGGTGTCGCCGACGGCGGGGGCCGAGACAACCACGTCGTCGGCGGGACCGATGCTCGAAGCCGCCAGCGTCACCTCGGTGGAATCGACCGCACCAAGCGTGCCCCGGATCCGCAGATCGGCCGAGAGCACCCTGCGTTCCACCGGCACGGTGATCGGGCCCGACGCCGGCGGTTGGGCATCGAGGGCAGCGTCGGCCGGGGACTCGATACGGCGGCCGACCAACACGCCGATGAGCACGGCCACCACCGACAGCACGACCGCGCCGATGGCGATTCGGCGCGGTGTCACCGGCTCAGCCCAACCCGGACAGCTTGGCCAACTCATCGAGCAGGTCGCCGTTGCGGTCGACGAAGCGTTGCTCGGCGGCGCTGCGCACCTCCAGGTAAACAGGCCGGAAGTACTCCGCCTGGCAGTCGCGGTCGTCTGCGGCCATCGCCAGCTCGTCGGACTGCAGTTGCTTGAGCTGGGCCAGGTCGACGTCGGCCGGGTCGAAGGCCCGCTCGTTGGATGCGGCGTTCCCGGCTCCGGCCTCGTCGTCATCGCCGGCGACCACTTCGGAGTCGCCCCCGGCTCCCGGGTCGGTTCCTCCGTCGGTGGGCTTGTCCTGCTGGGACTCGTCGCCGCTCTGCCCCGCTCCGGCGTCAGCGGGCACGCTGGTGACGCCGCCCAGGTCGGGCTTGGGCGATTCGGTGCTGGCGAACAACACTTCATCGAGCCGTTCGGACAGCTGCGCCTCGGGGTCGTCCACCGTCGTCACCCGATGGCCGGACCGGCCCATGCACTCGGCCCACCCCTTCTGAGCCTTCTCGAGCTTCGGCGACGACTTCACCAGGTCGGCGGTCGAGTTGATGCCCAGATCGGTCGACGCCTGGTTGAGCTTGGTCGACAGTTGCTCAAGCCGGACGAGATCCTTGGAGTTGTCCGCATTCATGCCGGCCAGCGTGCAGGAGCCAACCAGCTGTTCCAGCCCGGGGTCATCGACACCCTGGGCGCCACCATCGGGGTTGGCGTCGGCGTCGAGGTCGGACTGCGAACCGGCGTTGGGGTCCTCTGAGCCGGCCGAGTCCGCAGCGCCTCCGGCCGCCGCAGCGTCACCGGGGATCGTTGGCTCGGCGCCCTCGGCAGCGAGCTGGCCCATCTGGCCCGCCAGGTCGGGACCGAACAGGTCGGTGTAGTAGCGGGACTGCTCCTCGGGCGACAGCGAATCGATGAAGTCCTGGTTGGGGTCGTCGCCGCCGGAGAACACGCCGGTGGGGGCGCCATCGGCGTAGCCGCCGTCGTCGGCATAGATCGTGGAGATGCCGAACCCCCAGCGGGTACGGAACTCCTCGTCGAACAGGTCGGCATACTCGTCCACAGCGCCGAGATCATCCTCGATGCCGCCGGGGACCTTGACCGGCGTGTATTCCCAGCCGCGGTCGGCCATGCACTGGGCCACTTGCTTCTGCTGTTCGCTCACCAGCTTGGAGGCATCGCCCAGGTTGAGCGCCTCCGCCAGGGGAGAGGAGTAGGTCAGCTCGCCGTCCGGGGTGGACGGGTCGCCGACGGTGGCATCATCGTCGCCTCCCGAGCATCCACCGAGCAGCAGAGCGACGCTGGCCACCGCAGCGGCGATCACCGATGTTGTGGTTCTTTTCACGGGTGCCTCGTCGCCATCGCGCCTGTCCGACTACCGGGCCATCGGATCAAGGTTAGTTCACTTTTGGGCTGGTTCCGATCAACGCAGGCCACCGTGGCCACGCTGGTCGCAGTCCTTGCACCCAATTGAGGGAACAGCGGGTGTCGGCCTGCGCCTAGCCCGCTTCCGCCTTGGCGTCCGCCTCGAAAGCGTCGAGGTTGGCGTACTCCTCGGAGGTGTCCACCCAGTCCTCGAACTCGATCACGCCCAGCTCCTCGAAGCGCCGGCGCAGCCAGCCACCCGACGCGTCGAGCAGGCCCAGCTTCTTGGTGTTGGGCACGATCTTGGAGAACAGCAGCTGCTGAAACATCGTCTGTGCCGGCGGCGGGTGCTCGGCCATCAACTTGAGCACCTTGCGGGGATCGACACCCATGCGCTCCCACACGTCCACCATGAAGAATCGGTTGCGCAGCCGCTCGGCCGACTCGAAGGTGAACTCTTGGCGCTCACGCAGCTCGGCGTCGGACAGCCCCTCGTAGTACTCGCGCAGGGTGAGCACGCCGAAGGCAACGTGGCGCGCCTCGTCGGACATCACGTAGCGCAACAGTCGCTTGAGCAGCGGCTCCGACGTCGTGTGGTGCATCGCACCGAACGCCGCCAACGCCAGGCCCTCGACCATGATCTGCATGCCCAGGTAAGTGAGATCCCAGCGGGAGTCCGACAGGGTGTCGGTGATCAGGGCCCCCAGGTTGGGATTCATCGGATAGTCGCCGCCGAGCTTCTCGTGCAGGTAGCGGGCAAAAACTTCAACATGGCGAGCTTCGTCGACCGTCTGGGTGGCCGCGTAGTACTTGGCGTCGATCCACGGCGTGGTGGCAGTGACATACCCGGCCACCATCAGCGCGCCCTGCTCACCGTGGAGAAATTGGCTGAGCTGGAAGCGCTGCATCTCGACCCCGACCTGGGTCCACTCGTTCAGGCCGAAGTTCTTGAAGGGCGAACCGGAGACACCCTGGAGCATCTTGAAGCGCTCCATCGAGAACTTCATCAGGTTCTCGGCCACATGTTCTGGGTCGACAGCGATGCTCCAGTCCAGGTCGGTGGCGCCGTTCCACTGCGAGGTCTTGGCCTTTTCGTACAACTTGGACAGCGCCGGGCGGGTCCGCTCGTAGTCCCAGGTGAACAGGGCATCGGCGTTCAGCTCGACGGCACGGCCGACATCGTCGGCCCAGCCGTCGTCGTCGTAGGCGGACATGATGTGGTCCACGTCGTCAACGTCGCTCATCGGTCGCGCCGCAACCTTGTCGGGCGATGCTCCGGGCGTCACGGTTGCAGTCATGTGATCTCTCTCCCCCGAGGTGATCGTACGTGTGCATCTCGGCCGGCGCGTCCGAGCGGACGGTCACCGCCTATTCTCCTGCCAATGTACGCCGTACAGACCGCCCTTTGCACAACAGCCTGGCGAAGGGGAGACTCGGAGCGTGGGTTTCGATGAGCAAGCCGCAGAGCCGGCCGCCAACAGCGTTACGCCCGCGCGCGTCAGCTCCGACGGAGCGGCCAAAACACGAACGCCTCTCACGTTGGACCACATCGTCACGACGGCGATCGACCTGATCGAGGCCGAAGGCCCCGATGCCCTGTCGATGAGACGCCTGGCCACCCGGTTGGGTTCGTCGCCAATGGCCACCTACCACCATGTCGCCGATCGCCAGGCCCTGATGGAGGCGATCGCTCAGCACGTGGTCGCCGAACTCAACACCGTGAGCGACGAGGCGACGGAGGAGCCATCCCGGAATTCGAAGCTGGGCTGGGCCGAGCCGGTCCGAGTCAATGCAAGGGCGTCCCTCGTCCTCTCGCGGCGTTATCCGGCGACGTTTGCGGCGTTGCTGCGGTCGAGGCCCACCACCTTGGTGTCCGCCGTGTTGGGCGTCTCCTCGGACCTGATGGCCGCCGGCCTCGACGAGGCCGACGCTCGCATGGTGGTGCGCACGATCACCCGCTACGTGATGGGCACGGTGATGGGCGAGGGGGCCGCAGCGCGGTCCGGCCTCAGCCGAGAGGAACTGGACGAATCGTTCGAGTTCGGCATCGAGGCGCTGCTCGACGGCATGGCCAGGCGCCTGGCCTAGGACCGCTTGCCACCCGAACCGAGGAGCACCTCGGGCAGGGGTCGCTCGTGCACCAGCGACAGTCGGCGGGTGGCGCGGGTGAGCGCCACGTACAGCGCTTGGGGGCCCCGATCGTCGGCCTCGAGGATGTCGGCCGGTTCGACGACGATCACCGAATCGAGCTCCAGGCCCTTCACCATCCGCACGACGACGACGGTCACCTGCTCGTCCAGCCCGTGGCGGGTCGCCCGGCCGAAGTCGACCCCGGCGTCGGTCAGCGCCCGCTCGCAGCGCTCGAGCCAGGCGTCGGCGCAGACGACGGCCACGCTTCCCTGGCCGACTGCGTTGACCTCCCGGCGGACCGCCCCGACCAACACGTCGGCAAAACGCGAGCTGCCCGAAAAATCGTCGACCCGCTCGACCACCGGCTCGTCGCCGAGCTCACGGATCGAGCTCGGCGGCGCCAGCCCGGGCGCGGCCAGCGGTAACAACTGCGCCGCCAGTTCCATAATCGGTCCGGGCAGGCGATAGCCGGTACGCAGCTCCACCCTGCGGGCCGGGCGACGCTGCGGCAGCGCCTCCAGCACCTCATCCCAATCGTCGTGGGCCCACGGCGACGTCGCCTGGGCGATGTCGCCCACCACGGTCATCGAACCGCCCAGGCTTCGCCGGCGCAGCGTCCTCAACTCCATTGGGGACAGATCCTGGGCCTCGTCGACCAGGATGTGGCCATAAGTGCGGATCACATCGCTCTCGCGCCTTCCCGGCCGAGCGCCGAGGCGCACCAAGGCCTCGTCGAGCACGGGCGCATCAGCGAATGCCCACACCCGCTCGGAGGCATCGTCGTGGTGGGGGCTGATCAGGAGGTCGATCTCGTCGTCGCTCAGGCGGCCGGCCGCGGCCGACGCGATGAGGGCCCGAGAGCTGTACAAGTCGTTCAGCAGCTCCGACGCGCTCAGCACCGGCCACATCCACTCGAGGGCGTATCGCACCTCCTCCATCCTGCGAATGCGGTCGCGCAGGTCCTCCGGCGCGATCGGCTGGCGCGAACGCTCGGCGAGCAGGCCGAAGACCCGCTCCTCGACCATCCGCCGACCGGCATTGTGGCTGCGAACGCGGCTGCGGACGTCGGCCACGATCCGGCGACTTTCCTCCACGCTGAGACGCAGGCGCTGGACGCCGAAGGGCACCACGAGCGGCTCCCGCAGGGCCCGCTGGCGATCCCTGACCGCCTGGCGCACCAACGCCACCATGCGCAGGTCACCCTTGACGCGCGCGACCGGCAGCGGGTCGGAGCTGGCCACCCGGGTGTCGGGGATCAGGTCGCCGATCACGGCGGTGTGTACGCCGGCCTCGCCGAGGGACGGCAGAACCTGGTCGATGTAGGACAGGAACAGGCGGTTGGGACCGACGACCAGCACCCCCTGGCCCTCGAGCGGGAAGCGATGGGTGTAGAGCAGGTAGGCCGCTCGGTGCAGGGCCACGACCGTCTTGCCCGTTCCCGGCCCACCCTGCACGATGAGCACCCCCGGCAGCGGCGCCCTGATCACCTCGTCCTGTTCGCCCTGGATGGTGGCGACGATGTCGGACAGCTTGCCCGACCGGCGCTCCTCCAGCGCCGCCACCAACGCCCCGTGGCCCTGCACCGAACCGTGGTCGAGCGCCTCGGCCGCCGAGCCGAACAGCTCGTCGTCCATGCCGAGCAGCGCCCGACCCCGCACAGCGAAGTGACGGCGACGGACCAGCCCCATCGGGTCGGAGGCAGAGGCGCGGTAAAAGGGTTCGGCCACGGGGGCCCGCCAATCGACGACGACAGGGTTCTGGGCTTGATCGGCCACCGAGATGCGGCCGATGTAGTAAGGCTCGGCACCGTCGGGCGGGGGGTCGCCCCTCGTCAGCGGTTGATCCAGGTGTCCCTCTGGGTCGGCGCCGTTGGCGGCGACGTCATCACGGTCGATACGGCCGAACATCAAGGCGCTGTCGCCAAGTTCGAGGTGAGCCAACCGGGCGGCGACGCGATCCCAGATCACATCGCGCTCGTATCGGGCCTGGAACGTGCCGCCGGGTTCGTGCACCACGGTGTCGCGCACCTCTTCGGCGGCCCGGCGGGTGGCGTCCAGGCACTCGTAGGCGAAGTCGATGTAGGCCTGCTCGGCCTCCAATTGAGGGTCTCGGCTCACGAGAACGGCGATTCCTCCGATGGGCGAATTCGTCCGACGATTGCGACGGGGCCGAATTGAGGGACAGAGCAGCCTACCGGGCCCGGCGGCGCCACCGCGGCACGCCACCGGGTCCAATCCGCCGTCCCCCGGCAGTAGGATGCGGGCCGATATGCCCGCTGAGCCCCCCACCTCCGAACCCACGCCCTCACCGTTTTTGGAAGCCGCCCGTGGCGGCTGTCCCGATCGGGTGCCGATCTGGTTCCAGCGTCAGGCCGGCCGTTCGCTGCCCGAGTACCGGGCGGTGCGGGGCAGTGGATCGATCACCGAAGCCATCCTCCAGCCGGAGCTGGCCGCCGAGATCACGTTGCAGCCGGTACGCCGCTACGGGGTGGACGCCGCCGTGCTCTTCAGCGACATCGTTACCCCGGTCCACGCCATCGGGGTGGACATCGACGTCGTGCCGGGCATCGGGCCGGTGGTCGAACAGCCTTTTCGCAGCCGGGCCGACCTCGGCCGTCTCCGCCCCCTCGACCCGGAGGCGGATACCCCGTACGTACTCGAGACGATCAAGGCGGTCATCTCGGCCACCGATGTCCCGTTGATCGGCTTCGCCGGCGCCCCTTTCACCGTGGCCAGCTACCTGATCGAGGGGCGCCCGTCGCGCACCTACGGCGCCACCAAAGCCCTGATGCTCGGTGACGAGGCCCTCTGGTTCGACCTGATGGAGGCCCTTGGCGACCTGGCCATCGCCTCGATCCGCTCCCAGGTGAACGCCGGCGCCCGGGCGGTGCAGCTGTTCGATTCCTGGGCCGGCGCCCTCACGCCCGCCCACTACCGCCGCTACGTGCTGCCCACCTCCCAGCGGGTCTTCGCCGAGCTGGCCGACCTCAACGTGCCCCGCGTGCACTTCGGTGTTGGCACCGGCGAGCTGCTCGGCCTGTTCGCCGAGGCCGGCGCCGACATGATCGGCGTCGACTGGCGGGTGCCGCTCAGCGAGGCCAGAAAGCGGGTCGGTGGCCTCCCCGTCCAGGGCAACCTCGACCCGGCGGTCGTGCTCGCCGGCGTCGAGCCCACGCTGGCCGAGGCCCGCGAAGTGCTCGGCCAGGCGGGGCCCGGTGGCGCCCACGTGTTCAACCTCGGGCATGGAGTACTGCCCGAGACCAACCCGGAGGTGCTCGAAGCGCTGGTCGAGTTCGTCCACGCCGAGGGCCGCACCATCGCCGAGGCCGGGCTGACCGCAGACGGAACGGGAGATACATCCAATGGCTCATGACGCAGAGCGGGTGCGAGGTGCCCTGATCATGGCGTACGGCTCGCCGGGGTCGCCCGAGGAGATCGAGTCCTACTACACCCACATTCGCCGGGGACGCCCGCCCACCGACGAGGCGCTCGCCGACCTGCGCGGTCGTTACGAAGCGCTGGGCGGCACCTCCACGCTGCGACGCCGGACCGCCGACCAGGTGTCGGCGATCACGCTGTCGCTGCAGCACGATCAACCCGGACGCTGGGTGACCGCACTGGGCCAGAAGCACGCTGCCCCCTTTGTCGAGGACGGCGTGGCCCACCTGCTCGAGGTCGGCGCCACCGACATCGTCGGCCTGGTGCTCGCACCGCACTACTCGGCCGCTTCGGTCGGGCAGTACCACGATCGGGCTCGGGCGACCTGCGCCGAGGCCGGCATCGGCTACGCCGGGATTCACTCCTGGTGGGGAATCGACGCGTATCGCCGCTTTCTGGCCGACCAGGTGACCGAGGCCCTCGCCGAGCTCCCAACCGCCACGCGGGTGTTGATCACTGCTCACTCCCTGCCGCTGCGGGTACTCGAGGGCGATCCCTACGTCGACGAGCTCACCGCTTCGGCCACAGCGATCGCCGAGGCGGCCGGGCTGAGCGCCGACCGTTGGGCGCTCGGTTGGCAGTCCGCTGGACGCACGCCCGAGCCGTGGGCGGGCCCCGACATCCTCGACGAGCTCCGCACCCTCGCCGACGACGATGAGGTGGACGGCGTCCTGGTCGTGCCCCAGGGGTTCACGGCCGATCACCTCGAGGTTGCCTACGACCTCGACATCGAGGCATCACAGCTGGCCGACTCGCTCGGGCTGGCCTTCGCCCGCACCTCGGTGGTGAACGACGACGTGGCGGTGATGGCCGATCTGGCCGAGCTGATCCACGAGCAGACGCCCGAGCGGGGCGTGCCGTCCTCCGCGCTCGAGACCTGATGGGCCGACCCCGATGGCTGATCGGCCGACCTCGATGACAGGCGCCCGCCGGCGGTTGGTGATCGTCGGCGGCGGCATCTCCGGGCTGGCCGCCGCCTGGGAGGCCAGCATCGGCGGCACGCTCGACGTCACCGTGCTCGACGACGGCGGGGCGGCGGTCGTCCCTCCCAGCTCCCGGCCGGACATCGGGGGGAAGCTGCGCACCTCGCCGGTGGGTGGCGTGGCCACGGACGAGGCGGCGGACATGTTTCTCGCCCGGGTGCCCGAGGGCCTGGCCCTCGCCGACGAGCTCGGTCTGAGCGACCGCCTCACCGCACCGGTCGCCGGCGGCGCCGCCATCTGGATGGACGGTGCCGCCCACCCGATGCCGACCGGGCTGGTGCTCGGCGTCCCCACCGACCCGCACGCGCTGGGAGGCTCCGGTCTGCTCGAGGCCGACGACATCCAGGCGGTTCGCTCGGAGTTGGTGCGCACCGGGCGACCGGTGGTCGAGGACCGGTCGATCGGTTCGCTGATCAGGGAACGCCTCGGCGATCGCATCGCCGATCGGCTGGTGCAGCCCCTCCTCGGGGGGATCAACGCCGGGGTGATCGATCGGCTCAGCCTGGCCGCCGCGGCGCCCCAGCTCGACGTCGCCGCCCGTTCGGGTCCCTCGCTCACCGGAGCGCTGGCCGCCACCCGACGAGCCGCCGGACCGCCCTCGACGACGCCCGCCTTCTACGGCCTTCCCGGCGGGATGACCGAGCTCGTCACCACCCTCCGCACCGCGCTGTCCACTCGGGGAGTGCGCCTGCGCGACGCCGTACGGGTGGAGTCGGTCGAGCGCGCCGGCGGCGAGTTGCGAATGGTGGTCGCCTCGACGCGGACCGGCGCCCGGGCAGCGATCGCGGCCGATGCCGTGATCCTTGCCGTACCCGCCGCAGCGGCGGCGGCGCTGCTCGCCCGGACCGAACCGACCGAGCCGAGCCATTGGGCCGGGGCGCCCGAGACCGCCGCAGTCCTCGGCGGGTTTCGCAGCGCCTCGGTGGCGATGGTGCGCCTCGCCGTCCGCCCCGACCGGGTGCGGGCACCCGCAGGGCGGGCGGGGTTGCTCGTGCCGCATCGGTCGGGGTTCGCCACCGTTGCTGTGAGCTACGCCTCGACCAAATGGGCGCACCTGGCCGAGGACGGTCTGGTGCGACTGCGGATCTCGGTGGGCCACGACGACGACCCCGACTCCCCTCGGCTGCCCGAGGACGAGCTGGTCACCCGTGTGCTGGACGAGGCCCGCACGCTCACCGGGCTGGACGGGCCGGTGGAGCACCACTCGCTGGTCCGCTGGCACGACGCGTTTCCCCAGTACGACGTCGGTCACCTCGACCGCTGCGCGACCGTCGACGCAGCGCTCGCCGAGGAACTACCCAACGTCCTCGTCACCGGCGCGTCCTACCGGGGCATTGGTATCCCGGGGTGCATCCGCCAAGGCCGTCGGGCCGCTGCGGCCGTCATGAGCGGCTGAACGACCCGGGCGACGACGCGACGGACCACCGAGCACTCCTGGCGACTCACCGGTCCGACTCGAGGCGAACGACGATGCGCTGGCGGGCCGAACCCGGCGGATGACAGGCGAACAGCGTTGCGGTGGCATCGACGGTCGGGCGGGCGACGTCGAGCTGGTTGGGGTTGACGATCTCGGTGTCGGTCACCCGATAGGTCACCGCCGAACCGGCCGGCCCAATCGTCGCCTCGTCGCCCACGTTCAGCTCATCGAGGCGGCGGAACGGTGCGCCGTGGGTGGTCCGGTGCCCGGCGAGCACCATGTTGCCTGGCCGGCCGGGCAAGGCCGTCCCCGGCCAGTGACCGACCGCCGATGCCAGAGATGCCAGCTCAACCCCCTCGGCCACGCCGCTGTCGAGGCCGATCGCCGGGATCCGCAGCCGCATCTCAGACCACGGTCGAACGTGCGGCTCGCCCTTCGCAGCGTGGCTCGGTGTCCCGGCCGGCAACAGCACCCGTGCGGTCTCGCCGCCGTCGTCGGCACCGACGCCGGGCACCGGCACGACGGCGACCGGACCGGCTTGGGAGCGTTCGGGCGTCAGACGCCGAGCGACGACCAGCCCCGCCACCAGCCCCAACGTCACCGCCAGCACCCACGCGATCAGCGCGACGCTGCGACGGGCCCGCCGCTCGCTGCGATGCTCAGCCATGACACCCCCGCTGTCCCCGGGCGATCTGCGGCGCCCGCCGCCCCTCGCCCTCCGACCATGATGACAGCGAACGGCGCCGATCCAAACCGGCAATCCAGCGGTCGGGGCTCAGCCGGCCAGCGCGCCCAGCATCCACACACCGGCCATTAACGCCACCGCCGTCAGCTCGATCAGCATCGCCAGGCCGACCGCTCCCAGCGCTGTCCGGGTCGATCGCCAGGCGAGCGAGTGTGCCCGCAACCGGGCCCACTCGGCCAGGTACACGCCCAACACGAAGCCGAGCGGGGCACCCACCACCGGCACGACGAAGAACCCGACGACGCCGAGCACGCCGCCGACCAGGGTCGTCGAGTTGGGCACGCCGCGGTCGTTCAGCCGACGCGACGGCACCAGGTACTTGACCACGAAACCCACTGCGGCCGCACCGCTGGCGACGAGGAGCACGAGCCAGCCGGTGGTCGAGCGCTCGACGACTGCCCACACCACGATCGCCGCCCAGGCCAAGGCCGTGCCCGGCAGTAGCGGCACGACCACGCCGAGCATCGCCACGACCAGCAACGCTCCAACGGTGACATCCAGCCACAGCGGCGCCCCGCTAGCGGCGGCGATCACCACCAACCACCCACCACGTCAGCCCCAACCCGGGAGCCCAAACAACCGCCAGGCAGCGCTCCCCACTCCCCGGTTCGGCAACGACTCCCAACCCGGGAGCCCAAACAACCGCCAGGCCGCGCTTTCCACTCCCGAGTTCGGCACAGACTCCCAACTCGGGAGCCCAAACAACCACCAGACGGCGCTCCCCACTCCCCAGTTCGGCAACGACTCCCAACCCGGAAGCCCACACGAGCATCAGCCGGAGCCTCGACTCCCCGGTTCGGGGCGCTGGTGCAGCAGCTCTGCGTGTCGGGGTAAGCGCTCATCGGGACAGTCTGGTGTACTGATCCGGTGCTGGACGCCCAACCACCCGACTTCTCCGAGACCCCGTCCGCCGAGACGCAGCCGGCCGAGCCCGCCGATCCATCCGAACCGGGCGATGGCTGGGCGCCCGCCCGGCCCCTGGCCATCGCCGGGTCGTTGACTGCCGGCGTTGCCGTCGCTGCCGGGCTTCCTCCCTGGGGCTGGTGGCCGATCACCCTGTTCGGGCTGGCCGCTTGGGCGGCGGTGCTCGCCGGGGCCTCACCCCGGGCGCGGTTCTGGCGCAGCTTCGGAGTAGGTGTCGGCTGGTTCGCCCCGTCGCTTCTGTGGATGGTCACCTTCACGCCTCCCGGGTACGTGATCGCCATTGCGGTGTTTTCCACCCTGCTCGGCCTTGCCGGCCTGGCCACACCACCCGGCCGGGCCCGGGCACTGGCGCTGCCCGCCGCCCTGGCCATCACCGAGCTCGTCCGCTATCACGCCCCCTTCGGCGGCGTCCCCTTGTCGATGACCGCTCTCACCCAGGCCGAGGGACCGCTCGCTCCGATCGCCCGGCTGGGTGGTCCACTCCTGCTGACGATCGGCATCGCCGCCGTCGGCGTGGGGCTGGAAGCCGCCATCCGGCGACGCTGGACACACGCCGCCGCCGCCATCGCCCCGGTGCTGGTGATCGCCGTACTTGGAGCGGTGGCCCCTTCCGGCAACGCCGTGCGACCCTTGCGGGTCGCCATCGTTCAGGGCGGCGGCCCGCAGGGCACGGTGGCGTTGAACACCGACCCGGCCGACGTGTTCGACCGCCACCTCGAGGCCAGCCGCTCCGTGCCGGGCGACGGTGCCGTCGACCTGGTGCTGTGGCCGGAGAACGTGGTGAACGTCAGCAACAAGCTGGCGACCGACTCGGTGGATCCGGTGCTGGCCGCAGAGGCCCGCCGTCTGGACGCGCCACTGGTCGTCGGCGTGGTCGAGAGCGTCGATGCCGACCAATTCGCCAACTTCTCGATCGTCTACGGCCCCGACGGCAGCACCGGGTCGCGCTATGACAAGCAACGACGGGTGCCCTTTGGTGAGTACGTGCCGTTCCGTCCGGTGGTCGAGCCATTCGGAGGCGGGTTGCTGCCCACCCGCGATCAGCTTCCGGGTACCGGCCCGGCGGTGGTCGACCTGCCGTTGACCGACGGCACCGACGTGAAGGCGGCGACGCTGATCAGCTGGGAGGTGTTCTTTCCCCGGCTGGTGCGCGAGGGGGTGGCGGCGGGAGCGGAGCTGGTGATCAACCCAACCAATGGTGCGTCGTATTGGCTCACGCTGGTGCAGTCCCAGCAGGTGGCCAACAGCCGACTGCGGGCGATCGAGTCCGGCCGATGGGTGCTCCAGGCCGCCCCGACCGGCTTCTCGGCCGTCGTCGATCCCGCAGGCGACGTCATCGCCCGCACGGCGGTCTCCGAAGAGCGCGTGCTGATCGAGACGATCCAAGCGCGCAGCGGCGACACAATCGCCCAGCGAACCGGCTTGTTGCTGCCGTGCCTGGCCTCCGCAGCGCTCCTGCTCGCCGCCTGGGCGATCGCCACCCCGGGCGGGCGCAACCGGTTGACCGCTCGATTCAGTCGACGTCGAGGATCACGGTAAACGGACCGTCGTTGGTCAGGGTGACCGCCATGTCGGCGCCGAAGCTGCCGGTCGCCACCTCGGCGCCCAGCCGGGCCAGCTCGGCGGTCACCTCGTCGACGAGCGGTTCGGCAACCGGCCCGGGGGCGGCGGCCGAATAGCCCGGGCGGCGCCCCTTGCGGGTATCGGCATACAGGGTGAACTGGCTGATGACGAGCACGCCCGCCGGCTCGCCGGCTTCGACCAGGTCGGAGGCCGACCGTTCGCCGCCGGTGCCGACGAGAGCACCGTCGAACCCGGCAACAGGGTCGAAGATCCTCAGCCGCCACATCTTGGTGGCCAGGCGCCGGGCCAGCTCGGGAGTGTCGTCGTGGGTCACCCCAACCAGCGCGCACAGCCCCGGCCCAATCCGACCGACGCACGCCCCTTCGACGTCGACTCGGGCTTCGCCGACCCGCTGAACGACCGCCCTCATCGGCCCCGCCTTCGCTGTGACGAGCGCCCCGGGATTGACCGTTCCCCAACCATGGGAGGAAGCTAGTCGGCCATGCGCCCACTCCCCGGTCCAGGCGATCCCCTGTCCATCGCCTACCTCACCTATCGGGGTAAGCCCCACGTCGGCGGCCAAGGGGTGTACACGAGGCACCTCACCAAGGCCCTGGCCGACCTCGGTCATCACGTCGTCGTCCTGTCGGGACAGCCCTACCCCCACCTGGATGAGCGGGTATCGCTGGTCAAGCTACCCAGCCTCGACATCTATAACGACCACTTCCCGATGCGAATGCCCGGGCTGTGGGAGATCAAGGATCTGGCCGACTGGGCCGAGGTCACCTCGTTCTCGATGGGCAGCTTTCCCGAACCCCTCGCCTTTTCGATGCGCGCTGCCAAGTGGTTGTCCGACCACGGCGACGACTTCGATCTCGTGCACGACAACCAAAGCCTGGGCTACGGGCTGTTGGCGATCGAGCGGCAGGGCCTGCCCGTGCTGGGCACGATCCATCATCCGATCACCGTCGACCGGCGCGTCGAGATGGAACACGCCGAGAACTGGAAGGCCCGCTGGGGCAAGCGCCGCTGGTACCGCTTCACCCGCATGCAAACCCGGGTGGCCAAGCGGCTGCGTCGCATCATCACCGTGTCGGAAAACTCCGCCACCGACATCCTCGCCGACCACGAGGTGCCCGCCGACCGGCTCCACATCGTGCCCGTCGGCGTCGACCCGGACCTGTTTCGTCCCCTGACCGGCGTCGAGCGGGTGCCGTTGCGCATCATCTCGACCGCGTCCGCAGACGTACCGATGAAGGGCCAGCGGTTCCTGCTGGAGGCGGTGGCCAAGCTGCGGGCCGAGCGCAGCGACGTGTCGATGACGATCATCGGCTCGCTCAAGGACGGCAGCCGCACCCACTCGACCCTCGACCGCCTGGGCCTGCGGGATTGTGTCTCCTTCGTCAGCGGCGTGAGCGACGAGCGCATCGTCGAGCTGTACTCCGAGGCGTCGGTAGCCGTGGTGCCCTCGCTGTACGAAGGGTTCTCGCTGCCGGCGATCGAGGCGATGGCGGCTGGGTGTCCGCTGGTGGCCACCACCGGTGGGGCCCTGCCCGAGGTGACCGGCGCCGACGGAGACACCTGCTACCAGGTGCCCCCGGGCGACGCGGACGCGCTCGCCGTCGCGATGGGCCGGGTGTTCGACCATCCCGCCGAAGCGACCGCCATTGCCGAACGTGGCCGCAACCGCGTCGTGGAGAACTGGAGTTGGAAGCGCACCGCCGAACGAACGGTGACCCATTACCGGGCCCTGCTCGACGAAGCGGCTGCGGAACGAGCGGGATCAGCGGACGCCGACCAGCCCGACCCACACCACGCCCCTGCGGGGGTGTGAGGTGCTGACCGTCGACTTCGACCGGCTGGATCTGAAGCCCGGCCACCGCTTTCTCGATATCGGGGCCGGTGCCGGACGCCACTGCTACGAGGCCGCTCGACGCGGCGCCCACGTCGTCGCCCTCGACTACGACGCCGACGCCCTGCCCGAGGTTCACGCCATGCTCGGCGCCATGGTCGAGGTGGGCGAAGCACCAGCCAACGTGGCATGCCTGGTCATACGCGGCGACGCACTGAAGCTGCCGTTCCCCGATGCCAGCTTCGATCGCATCGTCGTCTCGGAAGTGCTCGAGCACATCGACGACGACGCCGGCGTGTTGGCCGAAATCCATCGGGTGCTGCGGCCGGGCGGCATCGTGGCCGCCACCGTCCCGGCCTGGTTTCCCGAGAAGATCTGCTGGTGGCTGTCGGCGGAGTACCACGCACCGCTGGTGCCCGGCGGACACCTGCGCATCTACACGGAACCGATGCTGACCGAACGCGTCAACGCATCCGGGCTTCGCTTCGAAGGGTCGGGCCGCACCCACGCACTGCACAGCCCGTACTGGTGGTTGCGCTGCCTGGCCGGTCCGACCAACGACACCAACCGGGCGGTCGCCGCTTACCACCGTCTGCTCGTGTGGGACATGACCAAGGCCCCCTGGGTGACCCGAACCTTCGATCGGGTGATGGCCCGCCCCCTGGGCAAGAGCCTGGTCGCCTACGCCCGGCGCCCCACGACGTCCCCTCAGGACGAACGGTGACGAGCGCGCCGGCCGCCCGAGGGGACGCGTTGACGATGACCGGACCGCTCCGATGAGGGAGCACCGCCGATGACCGAATCGAGCGGATGGCTACGCGGCGTCGAGGGCGTTCTCAGTGGCCCCGACCTCACGCTCACCGTCGAGCGGCTGGCCGAGTGGCAGCTGAGCGACGGCATGATGCCCTGGTACCCCGGTGGCCATGCCGACCCCTGGAACCACGTCGAGGCGCTGATGGCGCTGATGCTCGACGGGCGCAAGGCCGAGGCCGAGGCCGGTTTCGCCTGGTTGGAGCGCCTCCAGCACGCCGACGGTTCGTGGCACCAGTACTACCTGGCCGGCGGCGAGGTGGAGGAAGCCAAGTTCGATGCCAACTGCATCGCCTATGTGGCAGCCGGCCTCTACCACCACTGGCTGCTGTTCGAGGACCGCTCGTTCCTCGACGCCAACTGGGGCATGCTCAGCGGCGCCGTCGATTTCGTTCGTGGCCTGCAGACCGATCGCGGCGAGGTGTTCTGGGCCCGCAAACCCGACGGCACCCCGTTCGAGTTTGCTCTGCTCACCGGATCATCCTCGATCACCCACAGCCTGCGGTGTGCGGTGGCGGTGGCCGAGGTGCTGGGCAAGGAGCGGCCAGAGTGGGTGCGCTCAGCCCAGGCGCTCGGGCGCGTGATCCGCGACGAGCCGGAGGCGTTCGCCCCGAAGCACCGCTGGGCGATGGACTGGTACTACCCGGTGCTCGCCGGGGTGGAGACCGGCGAGCGGGGACGCCACCGGCTTCAGTCCCGCTGGGCGGCGTTCGTGATGGAGGAGCGGGGCGTTCGCTGCGTGTCGGACCGGCCGTGGGTGACCGCCGCCGAGACCTGCGAGTGCGCGATGGCCCACCTGGCGGTTGGCGAGACCGCTGCTGCCAACCAACTCTTCGCCTGGGCGCAGCGACTGCGCAACGACGACGGCCACTATTGGACCGGTATCGTGTACCCCCAAGAGGACTACTTCCCAGCCAACGAGACGTCCACGTACTCCGCGGCGGCAGTCGTTCTCGCCGCCGACGCGCTCTCAGGGGCCAGCCCCGCCTCCTGGCTCTTCGCCGAACACGACCGCCTCCCGGCCGGCGTGCCCGACTAGTGGACGGGCTCGGCGGGCGAGAGGATGTGTTGATGACCGAGCCATTCGCCCCCCGCTCACCAGGCAGACCCATGACGGACGGCACGAGGGACCTGCGACGCTCGGTCCTCGCCGGCGGTCTCGCCGTGGCGCTGCTCGTCGTCCTCCCGCTGACGACGGTGGCCTGGGCGGCGCCGTCCGGGGCCACCGAACGGCCGGCACCGACGTCGGCGGTAACCCCGACGACTTCCGAGGCAAACGGGTCACCGACCTCGGTGACCACCGAGGTCACGCCCAGCACCCCTCCACCGCTGGTCGAGCAGAGCCCGCTTCCGGGCGACACCACCCCAACCGATCCGGTCGACAAGGGCGGCTCGCTCAACAACATCCTTCCCCGGCCGAACTCGGGCCACGAGCCCACCTACCAGGGGGACCGGGGCACCGGCAGCCAGTACGCGGTGCTGGGCGGGATGCTCCTGATGCTCGGCGCGATCCTCGCCCTCGTCACCCGTCAGAGCCGTCGTTCCAAGGCACGCTGGAGCGCCGCCGCACCGATGGCCGGAACCTCGGAGGTGGGTGCCACCCCACCCTCGGATGACCCCGCCTCGGAGGCTCCGGGATCAGACGCGCCGTAGCAGGCGGAGCGAGCCGGTGTGGCCGGTCTCGACGAACTCGCCGGACTCGATGGCCCGCAGATAGATCTCATAGGGCGGGCGCCCGCCGTCGTTTGGGTCGGGAAACACGTCGTGGATCGCCAGTGTGCCACCCGGGGCAACGTGGGGAGTCCACAGCTCGTAGTCGCGGTGGGCCGGCTCGCTGCCGTGGCCGCCGTCGATGAACAACAGGGCCAGCATCGACCCCCACACCGGCGCCACCACCTCCGAGTGCCCGACCAGCGCGACGACCACCCGCTCGAGCCCCACCTCATGGATCGTGCTGCGGAAGGTGGCCAGCGTGTCGAGGAGATCGAGGTCCGGGTCGACGAGATCGGCGTCGTGATGTTCCCAGCCGGCCTGGTTTTCCTCGGAGCCCCGATGATGATCGAGCGCAAACAACACTCGCCCCGCGTCGCGAGCAGCCGATCCTAGATAGAGCGCCGACTTTCCGCAGTACGACCCGATCTCCAACATGGGTGCCGACCCGACGGCTGTGAGTGCGGCGACAGCTGCGGCGTGCAGCGCCAGCCCTTCGTCGGGCGGCATGAACCCTCGGGCGGCCTCGGCCGCCTGTCGATCCTCAGGTTTCACAGCGCCAGCATTCGCTTGACGTCGTCGCTCGGTTCGCCGATGGCCACCACAGAAGGCTTAACTGCCGGGGACGGACGACTTGTCGGAGTCGTCATCGACGGTAGCCACCTCGGCGTCGGGGCTCGCTGCCGGCCCGGGGACATCGGGGGAGGCGCCGTCAAAGACGACACCGGGGAAGAGGTCGCCGCTGACGTCAGCGACGACCTCGGAAGTTTCGTCTTCGTTCAGGTGGGTCACCGTGAACACCAGCTTGTCCAGGAAGACAAACCGGGCGGCCCACACGACGCCGTAGCCGATCAGCTGGGCAGCGAAGATGCCCAGGGCGCGCACCCAGGCGGCGGTGGTGTCCTCGGGCAGCCAACCGTCGACCAGGTACAGACAGTAAGCGGCGAAGGCGGTACCGAGCACGGCCGACACCCAGAAGACGATGACCTCGGTGCGCACCTTGTCTCGGTTGGCGTGACGCCACACGTAGTACTTGTTGGCCAGGAAGTTGGGTGGGGTCAGGATGGTGGCGGCGATCAGCTGCGCTGGCACCACAGCAATGCCCAGCCACCAGTGGAACAACTGAAGGAGGATCTGCCCCAGGGGCACGAACACCAGCGACACCGCCGAGTAGCGAAGCAGCTTGCGGAACTGGTGATGGTTCCACAGCTTCTTGATCCGGTCGGTGGAGGTTTTTGCGGGAACCTCCTCCCAGATGTCTTCGGCGGTATGCATCCCCACCACACTATCGGCGCGCAGTTACCGAACCTGAGCGGCAAGATTCCGCGGCGACGCGCGGTTATCGGTCAGACTCTGCGGCGTGAGCGACGCGGTAACCGACACCGACACCCGCCAGATACCGACCCCGGTGCGGGCACTGCTCGTTTTCGGGCTGCTGTACCTGTTCCTCGTCGGCATCTCCGTTCTGGAAAACGGCATCTCCTCGCTGGGCGAAGGCGTCCAGGAACAGCTTTTCACCAGCGTCAACAACCCGATCGCGGCGTTGTGCGTCGGCATCCTCGCCACCGTTCTGGCCCAGTCCTCGTCGGTGACCACCTCGACCATCGTCGGCCTGGTCGGCACCGGGTTGTTGCCGGTCGAGGCGGCGGTGCCCATGATCATGGGCGCCAACATCGGCACCACCGTCACCGCCACGCTGGTGTCGCTCGGGCACCTGCGCCGCTCCAACGAGATGCGCGATGCCTTCGCCGCCGCCACCGTGCACGACTACTTCAACCTGCTTGCGGTTGCGGTGCTGTTACCCCTGGAGTTGACCACCCACTTGCTGGCCCGCTCGGCGACGTGGCTGACCGACAGGCTGGTCGGCCGCGGCGGCGGCACCTTCAACAGCCCGATCCAGGCGGCGGTCAAGGGCCCGGCCAGGTGGGTACGGTCGGTGGTGGAAGCCACCGGGGCGTCGGGCACCCTGCTCGGGGTGTTGTTGATCGTCGTCGGGCTGTTGTTCATCTTCTTGGCGTTGGCATTCATCACCAGCAACATGAAGGCGCTGGTCGCCGACCGGATGGAACAGTCGATCAACGCCTTCCTCGCCCGCAGCGGCGGTGCGGCGGCGATGCTGTTGGGCCTGGTGATCACGATGGCTGTGCAGTCCTCGTCGATCACCACGTCGATCATGGTGCCCCTCGCCGCCTCCGGGGTGCTGACGCTGCGCAGCGTCTACCCGGTGACCCTCGGGGCCAACGTGGGCACCACGATCACGGGGATCCTCGCCTCGCTGGCCATTTCCAGGCCCGAGGCCCTCACGATCGCCCTGGTGCACACCCTGTTCAACATCGGCGGTATCCTGCTGTTCTATCCCGTTCCGGCAATGCGGGAGATCCCGCTCCGCCTGGCCACCGCCACGGGAGAGTTCGCCGGTCGCCGGCCAGTCGCCGTCGTGTCGGCTGTCGGTTTTTGTTTCGTCGTGGTCCCGGCTCTCGGGATCGCCATCCTGAGGTGAGGTAACGCCATGGTTATGAGTTTTTTCCGAGGCGACGGTAGCGGTGGTGTGACCGAATCCGTCGACCGCCAGATCACCGAGATGCTGGGCGCCTGCCGCCACAGCTTCGATCTGGCCATGTCGGCGCTGGTCGCCGACGACAACATCACCGCCATCGGCGATGATGTTCACGAGACCGACGACCAGGTCAACGAGCTGGAGGAGACCGTGCGCCGCGAGCTGGTGGTTCACGCGGCGGTTCACGGCCAAGCGGACATGACCCTGACCATGCCCAGCCTGCTGGTCGTCAAGCGCCTGGAACGGGTGGGCGACCAATGCAAGAACATCTTCGGCATGGCCAACCAGGGCGTGCGCTTCACCACTGCCCCCGACCGGGACGTCTTCGACGAGGACCGCCGCTTGATCTCGGCGATGTTCGGCACCACGGCCGAGGTGATGGCCTCCCGAAACCTCGACGCCGTCGAGGCGTTCAGTGCCGATGCCGAAGCCCTCATGGCCGAGCTGGAGGACCGGGTGTTTCAGCTGATGACCAGCGACAAGCCGTCCAGCTTCGGAGTGCCCCGGGCGATGCTGGCCCGCTACAGCAAGCGCATCGTTGCCAACCTGGAGGGCTCCGCCCGCACGGTCTCCGTGCCGCTCACCGGCACCGAACCCACCGATCTCGACGAGTGAGACGCTCCCCGGCGAACGCCGCCGCCGTGGCATCCGACCAAGGAACGCCTCGGGTGGCCCGGCGTTGGCTCGGGGTTGCCGGGGCGGCCGTGCTGCTCGCAACCTCCGGCTGTTCCGACGGCGGAAGCGGCGATGGCACCTCCAAGTCCAACTCGGATGAAACTTCTGCGGCTCCGGCATCCTCCGGGCCGGCGGTCACCGCCACCGCGCTCGACGTCGAACTGGATGCCCCCACCGTGGTGCTGGGGGCCGCCGACGGCACGCTCCTCATCGCCGAGCGGGCGGGCACGGTCCGTCGGGTCGACCCCGAAGCTCCGTCGAGCTCCAAGCTGGTGCTCGACGTCACCGCCGACGTGGGCGACACGTCGGGCGAGAAGGGGTTGTTGGGCCTGGCCATCTCCCCCGACGAGGACGAGCTGTACGCCAGCTACACCCGAGCCGAGGACGGCGCCAGCGTCATCAAGATCTTCCCGATGGGGGCCGACGGCGTGGCCGGCGCCTCGGGCCGGGAGATGCTGGTCGTCCCGCAGCCGTTCTCCAACCACAACGGCGGCAACCTCGTCGTCGACGACGAGGGGCTGCTGTGGTTCGGGCTGGGCGATGGTGGCGACGCCGGCGACCCGGATGACAACGGCCAGAACCCCGCCACCCTGCTCGGGTCGATGCTGCGGGTGCGGCCGACACCGGACGGCGATGAACCCTACGAGATCCCCGCTGACAACCCGTTCGCCGACGGCACCACTCCCGACGGGGCTCCATCCAACAACGCTGAGGCGGCCCCGGAGGCGTGGGCGTACGGCCTACGCAATCCGTGGCGCTTCAGCTTCGACTCGGCCACCGGCGACTTGTGGATCGCCGACGTCGGTCAGGGCGAGTGGGAGGAGATCAACCACCTCCCCGCCAACGATGGCCTGGGCAAGGGCGCCAACTTCGGTTGGAACCGTCGCGAGGGTGCGCACCCGTACTCCGACGGACCCGACCCGGCCGCCGAACCGGGCGACATGATCGACCCGGTGTTCGACTACGCCCACTCCGACGGTCGTTGCTCGGTGACCGGCGGCGTCGTCGTGCGCGACTCTCCCGGCCTGGCTGACCTCGACGGGGTCTACCTGTGGGCCGACCTGTGTGAGGGTGTGCTGCACGGGTTGCAGCCCGCCGACAGCGGTGTGACCGACCTCGACCTGGGGGCCGAAGTGCCCGGCATCACCAGCTTCGGCACCGCAGCCGACGGTGAGGTCTATGCCGTCTCGGTCGACCAGAACCAGCTCTGGCGCCTCACCCAAAGCGACTGATCAAGCCGCTACGCAGGCGCAGCACCGATCTCGATCGGTTCCTCGGTCCGCTCATCATCATCGTCGAACACGGCGACGAACTGAGGCTCGCCACCCCTGAGTGACTGGCTTCAGCCGCTGTGGCGATAGACGTTGGTGTCGCGCTGCACGAACCCGAGGCGCTTGTACAGGCGGTTGGCGGCCTCGCGGGTGGGACGGCTGGTCAGGTCGACCGAACGGGCGCCCAGCGACTCCGCCACCTCCAACGCAAACTGGTTGAGCGCCGCACCGACACCCTTGCCGCGAGCATCGCCATCGACGACGACATCCTCGATCCACGCCCGAACGCCGGTAGGGATGGGAAACACCACCAACGTGAGGCTGCCGAGCAACGTCCCGCCCTCCTCGGCGACAAGGAAGTGACAGGCCTCGTGGGTGACGACCCCGGCCAAAACCTGCTCGGTGAGGGGCGGGGCCGACTTGGACAGCTGCGGCAACAATGCCGCCATCGCCTCGGTGAGGCCGGGCTCCATCTCGCTGACCTCGCGTACCTCAACCATTCGTTTGCTCCTCGTTCTCGCTCGTCGCAGTCGGTTCTTCGCCGGTTGGAAGGGGCTCGCCCTCGGGAATCCACACGTCGCTGCGGGGCGGGTCGAAGAACGGAGCCTGCCCACCGCCGTCGATGGCGTCAAAGGCGACGTCCACCCAATTGCCGGCGCCCGCCAGCGGCTCGGGTAGCGAGTCCCGATCGAACCAGCCGACGTCGAGGCACTCGAGGGGGTGATGGACCAGGGTGCCGCCGATCGGCCGCAGCTTGAAGATGAGCGAGTACAGCGGCTCGGCGGAGAACCCGCGCCTCAGCCCGTCAAACACGGCGATCAGCGATTCGGCCCGGGCGATGATGCCGGTCTCCTCCCCCACCTCCTTCTCGGCCACCTCGGCCGGCGAGTAGCCGATGTCGGCCCACCCGGTCGGGTAGAGCCACACGCCCGAATCGGCCCGCTGGATCAACAGGATCTCGCCGTCGTCGTTGCCGACTACCGCGCCAACCGCAATCTTGGGGGTGACGTAACCGGTGGCGGTCTTCATCGACTCGACGACCAGCTGGGAGGGGTCGAGCGTGGTCCGACGAGCGGCCATCCGCATGTCGGTCGCCACGGCGAGCACCTCCTCGTAACGCTCCTGTTCGTAGAGGCTTTCGGTGAATCCCAACCCGTTGCGCGCGATGCCCGCGAGCGCCTCAGACCAGCGGATGAGGTCGGATTCGGTGATGCGTTCCACTGCCGGCGACCCTAGTGGGCACCCGCCGTGCGGGAGGTCCGCTCACGCTATGGCCGCATGGAGAAGCGCCTGGCGCACCGCCGCCACGCGCCGTCGATCGGCCAGCGGGCCGCCAGTTGCCTCCGACACCGAAAAGGTATCCACCGCGTTGGGGCCCAGCGTGCTGAGGGTGGCCTTGACGATCGTGCAGTCCAACTCCGCCAGGGCCGATGCCAGCGAGAAGGCCAGACCCACCCGGTCGGCGGTGGCCACCTCGATCACCGTGACGCCGGTGCCCTCATCGAAGGTGATCGTCGGCTCGGCCATCGTGCCCGGCCAGTCCCGTGCTGGCTCCGCTTCGGCCCGTTCGGCCAGCCGGGCCCTCAGCGCCAGGCGCGAGTTGAGGGCCTCCTGCAACTCGGGGAGGATCGAGTCCCAACGCGGGGCCTCACCCGAGGGCGTGCGGACGCGGAACACCTCGACCGCCCAGCCGTCCCAGGACGAGGCCGACGCAGCCAGGATCTGCGCACTGCGCAGCGCCAGCACGCCGGCAACCCGGGCAAACAACCCGGGACGATCGGGCCAACACACGACCAGACGGTCGCCCTCCCCCGTCAACGCCGGTCGCCGGGCGGCCAACAAGCCCTCGACCGCAAGGTCGGCCCCCAGCGGTGCGGCCAACGGAGCATCCCCCTCCGGTGCCACACCGGCCAGGGCGCCCACCGCCCGGTCGGCGAGGGTGCGCACCAACACGGCTTTCCACGAGCCCCAAGCGGTCGGGCCGGTGGCCCGCCCATCGGCCTCGGCCAGGGCGGCGAGCAAACGCACCTCGGCCACCGAGTGGATATGGTCGGTGATCAGGGCAACGGTGGTCGGGTCGTCGAGGTCTCGCCTGGTCGCCACATCGGGCAATAACAGGTGGTGGGCCACCATCGTGGCGACCACTCGAACTTCGCGTGCGGGAAACCCCATGCGCTCCATCGCCCCTCGGGCCAGCTGGGCACCGACCTCGCTGTGGTCACCTGGCCGGCCCTTGCCCAGGTCATGGAACAGCGCTCCCAACACCAGGAGGTCCGGCCGGTCGACCCGTCCGGCCAGCGCCGCCGCCATCGCAGCGCACTCGGTGAGGTGACGATCGACTGTGAAGCGGTGATAGGGGTTGCGCTGAGGCGCGCACCGAACCGCCTCCCACTCGGGGAGGATGGCCGACCACAACCCGAGGCGGTCGAGCGCCTCGATGACCCCCACCGCCGGCGGACCGGCGCCGACGAGCCGACAGAACAGGCGTCTCGCCTGAGCATCCCATGGGGTCGGGATCGGCGCCAGCTCGGTCAGGTCGACGAGGGTGTCGCGTCGCAGGCGCAGCCCACGTTCGGCGGCGGCCACGGCCAGGCGAAGCACGCTGGTGAGGTTCCACTCGGCGTCATCGACCATCGCTGCGGTCCGCCCTCCAGCCGGCGGTACGTCGCGTTCTCCCTGCGGGGACACGTCGCCACCCTGTTGTACCAACGGCGCAGCGTCGGCGGACCGTGCCCAACGGGGGTCGCTCATCCGGTGCCGTTGCCCCACCAACATCACCTCGTCGGCCACCCGAACCACCTCGCCTGCGAGATCGGGGTCATCCCGCAGCACGACGTCGGCACCGGGCTGGCGGCGGCGGTGGCTGGTGAGCTCCGGCCACAGGTCATCGATCACCCACGACACCTCGCGCGCAGCGGCCGAGATCGACCGGGCCAGGTCGTCGGCCGACGCGTATCCCAACCGCTCGGCCACGGTGGCCTGCTCCTGGAGCACCAGGCGGTTACCGGGCCGTCCGGTCACCCGGTGCAGCTCCGCCCGCACCGCCCACAGCACCTCCTCGGCCTCATCGATCAGGCGCCCCACCTCGCGGGGCAACGGCGACCCAAGCGTCTCGATCCAGCCGAGCGTGTGGACGTCGCGCAACCCGCCTCGGCCCTCCTTCAAGTCGGGCTCGAGTTCGTGGGCAACCTCACCGCAGCGTCGGTGACGTTGTTCGGTCCTATCCACCAGGCGCCGCATCCACTGCGACCCGAGACGGGAGCGCTGGCCCTCGGCTGCGGTCTGCAATCGATCGGTGACCGCCCGATCGCCCGCCAGGTGGCGCAGGCTGAACAGCGATGTCGCGGTGTCGAGGTCGGCATCGGCCAACTCGAGGAATCCCCCGATGCTGCGTAGCGCGTGACCAAGGCCGATCCCCGAATCCCACACCGGATACCACAGGGCGTCGACCATCGCCGCAGGCGGCGGGTCACCAACCCGCTCGTCGTACACGATGATCAGGTCGAGGTCGCTGCCAGGCGCCCGATCGCCCCGCCCGGTGCCGCCAACACCGACCAGCGCCACGTTGGAGGCTCCGGCCCGTTTGCCTTCTTCGGAGGGGTCGTCGGTCAGCCCCGCGACTGCGTCAGCCCACAGCGCCCGCAGCCACCCGACCGTCGCCTCATCGAGGGATCGCCGCAGGGCCCGGCCGGTGAGGGTGCGCTGGCCGATGACCCAATCGAGTGCAGGCCCGGGCCTAGACAGCGTCCCGGCCCCGCTCGCCGGTACGGATCCGAACCAGGTCCTCCACCGGGCTGACCCACACCTTGCCGTCGCCGATCTTGCCGGTGGCCGCCGCCGCCACGATGGCGTCGACGACCGCTCCAGCCCGCTCGTCGTCGACGATCACGTCGATGCGCAGCTTGGGGACGAAATCGACCTGATATTCGGCGCCCCGATAGGTCTCGGTGTGCCCTCCCTGGCGCCCGACGCCCTGCACCTCGGTCACGGTAAGTCCGGCGATGCCGGCCTCCTTCAGGGCGTTTCTGACGTCCTCGAGCTTGAACGGCTTCACGATTGCGGTGATCGCCTTCATCACTGGTTCCTTTCGTTGGGGTGTTCGGATGCAGAACTGGCGGGCGGGGGGCCGACCTTTGCCGGTGCTCCCGTGCTCATGACCGGGTGCCGACCGCCAGGCCGGCCTGGTGGTAGGCGGTCTCGGCGTGCTGGGCCCGGTCGAGCCCCTCCACCTCGGTCTCATCGTCGACCCGCAGGCCGATCGTGACCGACAGGGCGTACAAGATGCCGGCGGTCATCACCCCGGAGAACACGATGGTGACCGCGTTGGCAAGCACCTGCTCGCCCAGCAGGCCGAGACCGCCGCCGAACAGCAGCCCGGGCTGGGCCAGCCCAGGCCCACGGCCCTCCTCCCAGCCGGTTGCGCCCGGGTTGGACAACAACCCGATCATGAGCGAGCCGACCAGCCCGCCGACGAAGTGCACGCCCACCACGTCGAGAGAGTCGTCGTAGCCGAAGCGCCGCTTCAGCGACACCGCCTGGGAGCACACGACCCCGGCCAGCAAGCCGATGGCGATCGCCCCCATCGGGTCGACGTAGGCGCAGGCGGGGGTGATCGCCACCAGCCCGGCCACCACGCCCGAGGCCGCCCCCAGCGTGGTGAACGCCCCGTCGCGGACGCGTTCGGTCAGCACCCAGCCCAGCCCGCCGGCTGAGGAGCCCACGAACGTGGCCATCAGCGCCGCCAGCGCGTGGCCGTCGGCGGCCCCGGCCGAGCCGGCGTTGAAGCCGAACCAGCCCAACCACAGGATGGCGGTGCCGATCAGCACCAGAGGCATCGAGTGGGGTAGGAACCCGTCGCTGGGCCAGCCCTTTCGCTTGCCCAGCATGACGGCGGCAACCAGCGCTGCGATGCCGGCATTGATGTGAATCGACGTGCCACCGGCAAAGTCGAGCGACCCTCGCACCTTCAACCAACCCTCCGGGTTGGCAACCCAGTAGGTCACCGGGACATACACCAACAGCGACCAGACGGGCACGAAGATCGCCCAGGCCGAGAACTTCATCCGATCCGCCACAGCTCCGGAGATCAGCGCCGGGGTGATGGCGGCAAAGGTCGCCAGAAAGGCGACGAAGGCCATCTCCGGCACCCCGACGTTCTCAAACGGGGAGATTCCCCGCAGGCCGACAGCGCTGAGGTTGCCGATGAACGGTCCCGCGCTTCGGAAGGCGAGCGTGTAGCCGAGCACCACCCAGACAAGGGGCACGACGAGGATGCACCACAGACTCATCATCATCATGTTGAGCGTGCTCTTGGTGCGGGTCAGGCCGCCGTAGAAGAGCGCAAGACCTGGGGTCATGAACAACACCAGCGCGGTGCAGACCATCATCCAACTGAGCGATCCGGAATCCATCACTACCTCCAGGGTGAACGACGCCGTCGGGCCCGACGAACGGGCCGACGTCGGGGTTGGGGGACGACACGGAGGACCGTACGGACCGCGTGTTTCCAGTCCGTTTCGAGTCGGTGAACAGGGGGTGTAGCTGCGCCGGTGCCCCCGAGACCGTCTGTCCGACGTCGGACTTCACCCCGTTCACCAGTTGACGGCGAGCACACGTGAGATTTCATACTGTGACGGCCGTCGCCCACTAAGGTCTCATTCGGACCGGAGGGAACCCCCCTCGGTTGAGGGGCCCCCGGGCTTCGATGAGGGACAACCACACGGAGGGAAGATGTTCCACAAGCGCAAATGGACCCGCCTCGCGGCGGGCGTGTTGGCGCTCTCGCTCGTCACCGCAGCATGCGGTAACGACGACGAGAGTTCCAGCGATACCACCCAGAAGACCGACGAGTCCGGCGGGGGCAACGACAACAGCCTCATCGGCATGAAGGGCACCACCCCGTTGGTCGACTTGGGCGACGAGTTCAAGGGTCGTCTCATGGAGATCGATCCCTCGCTGGTCGACTTCAACTACGCAGCGGAAAGCTACGACGCCGCCATCATCCTTGGCCTGGCAGCGACCGAGGCCAAGACCGACGGCTCGGCCATGGCCGAGAAGATCAACGGCATCACCCGCGACGGTGAGAAGTGCACCGACTTCGCAGCATGCAAGAAGCTGATCGAGGCCGGCACCGACATCGACTACGACGGACAGTCCGGCCCGTTGGAGTTCTCGGGCAACGGTGAACCGACGGAGGCCTCCTATGGCGTCCTTCAGTTCGGCACCACCGACTGCGAGGACACGACCGAGTGCCTCGACGACTCCAAGACCCAGTTCATCGTGGCCACCGCACCTGAGGAAGCCGACGTCGACCAGGTGGCGGTCGAAGGCACCCGTGAAGGCAACGGCACCCTCGAGATCGGGTCCCTGCTGCCCAAGACGGGCTCGCTCGCCTTCCTCGGCCCGCCGGAGTTTGCCGGCGTCGACCTGGCCGTCCAGGAGATGAACGAGGCCGGTGGCGTGCTCGGCAACGACGTCGTCCACATCGAGGGCGACTCGGGCGACACCGAGAACGGCGTTGCACCGAAGACGGTCAGCACCCTGCTGGCCAAGGATGTTGACGCCATCATCGGCGCCGCCTCCTCCTCGGTCAGCCTGTCGGTGATCGACACGATCGTGAACGCCGGCGTCATCATGTTCTCCCCGGCGAACACGTCCAAGGAGTTCTCGGACTACAACGACAAGGGCCTGTACTTCCGCAACGCCCCGTCCGACATCCTCCAGGGTTCCGTGTTGGCCGACGTCATCCTTGAGGACGGCCACCAGGCCGTGTTCATCCTCGCCCTGAACGACGACTACGGCACCGGCCTGGCCGATGACCTTCAGAAGTCGCTCGAGGCTGGTGGCGCCGAGGTGGTCGGCAAGGAAATCTACGACCCCAAGGCGACCGACTTCTCCGACATCGTTGGCAAGGCCAAGAGCGCCGACCCCGACGCGGTTGCGCTGATCGGATTCGACGAGAGCTCCAAGATCCTCTCGACGATGATCGAGCAGGGTATCGGCCCGTCAGCCGTGCCGGTGTACGGCGTGGACGGCAACATGGGGAACGCACTGGCCGAGAACTTCGAGGCCGGCAAGTAGCCATCGCTCAGACGCCGCTGCGGCGGCACTGACAACTCGATCGGGCCGGTTCCTACGGGGACCGGCCCGTATCGCGTCTCGCCACCGGTTGAACGGGGTGGGGGTGTGGGGCCGCAACTCGGGAGCCCAAACGACCGCCAGACAGCGCTCTCAACTCCCCAGTTCACAAAGGGCACGCAACTCGGGAGCCCAAACGACCGCCAGACAGCGCTCTCAACTCCCCAGTTCGGAGATGCGGAGCGAGGGCGGGCACGGCGAGGTGGTGCCTGCGCGGGAGGCATAGCGAAGCGGCCTCCCGCCAGGTACTACCTCGGCGGGTCCGCCCGTCTCACTACCTCATCGGGTCAGGCCGGACCCGGTACTCAGTCCTGGTTGCGGTTTTTGGCCAGGGTGCCCAGGTACAGCTCGATCACCTTGGGGTCGTGCAACAGCTCGGCGCCGGTGCCGGCAATGGCGTTCTTGCCCTGGTCGAGCACGAATGCCCGGTCACATACCTGCAGGCAACGCCGGGCGTTCTGCTCGACCATGAGGATCGACACGCCGGTGGCGTTGATGCGCCGACAGTTGATGAACACCTCGTCCTGGAACGCCGGCGAGAGGCCGGCGGAGGGCTCGTCGAGCAGCAGCACAGATGGCTCCATCATCAGCGCCCGCCCCATGGCCACCATCTGGCGCTCGCCCCCGGACAGCGACCCTGCCTGCTGGCTGGCGCGCTCGCCCAGGCGGGGGAACAGCTCGGCGACATGGGCAAAGCGCTCCTTGACCACCGACGGCCGCAGGAAGGCGCCCATCTCCATGTTCTCGCGCACCGTGAGTGCCGCGAAGACGTTCTCGGTCTGGGGAACAAACCCGACGCCCCGGCTCACCAGCTGGTGGGCCTTCATCGAGGTGATGTTCTCGCCGCGCAGGCTGACGACGCCGGTCGTGACCGTGATCAGCCCGAAGATCGCCTTGAGCAGCGTGGACTTGCCGGCGCCGTTGGGGCCGATGATGCCGACCATCTCGCCCCGGTTGAGCACCGCCGAGCAACCGTTGAGGATGTTGACGCCGGGAACGTACCCGGCGATCAGATCATCGGCCACCAGGATCGGCTCGCCGGGCTGCGGATCCTTCGACAGGTGCTGTGGGGCGAGATGCCCGAAGCCTGCGCCGAGCGCCTTGTCCTCGTCGGAGATCGCTTCGTCAGACATCTCCCGGCCGGCGGTTTGTCCACCCAAGTCCTCGGTGCGTGCCGGCTGGTCGATGTATTCCATCAGGGCGCCTCCAGCGTGCCGGCATCCGGCTCGGCTTCCACCGACCCCTCGCTCGGGTTGGTGAGAATGTCCGGCCTCAGGTCGAGATCGTGATGGCTGCCCAGGTAGGCGTCGATCACTGCGTCGTTGGAACTGATATCGCTCGGCGTGCCTTCGGCGATCAACCGGCCTTCAGCCATGACGGTCACCCAGTCGGAGATCTCCTGCACCATGTCCATGTCGTGCTCGACGAAGATCACGGTACGGCCCTCGTCCCGCAGTGACAGGATATGGCCGAGCAGCGATTGCTTCAGTGCCGGGTTGACGCCGGCCATCGGCTCGTCCAACATGATCAGTTCGGGTTCGGCCATCAGCGCCCGGGCCATCTCGAGCAGCTTGCGCTGGCCGCCGGACAGCGAGCCGGCAAACTCCTCACGCATGTGGGCCAGGCGAAAGCGTTCCAACAACAGGTCGGCGCGCTCGGTGATCTCCTTCTCCTGGGCGGACCACAGCGGCGGAACGATCGCCGTCAGGAAACTTTCCCCACGCTGGTGGGTGGCGCCCAACATCATGTTCTGGATGACCGACAGCTTGGACAACGACTTGGTCAGCTGGAAGGTGCGGATCATGCCCAGGCGGGCCACTTTGTGCGGCGCAACGCCGGCGAGCTTCTTGCCGTTGAACGTCCACGCCCCGGAGGTCGCCTTGTCGAAGTTGGTCAGCAGGTTGAAGAAGGTGGTCTTGCCGGCACCGTTGGGCCCGATCAGGGCGGAGATCGCCCCGCGCTGAAACTCGACATGGTCGACGTTGACGGCCGTGACGCCGCCGAAGCGACGGGTGACCCCATCGGCGACCAGGATCGGATCGGGCTTGGGGGCGCCGGGCTCGCGAGGCACGTCGGCGAGCACCTTCGCTTCGAGGGCGCGGTCCCGTGCGACCAGTTCGGCCGGCGGAGCGGTGGCTGCGTCGGGGCGGGGCGGACCGCTGGGGACCGTGGCGGCATCTCCGGGACCGGTGTAGGTGGGGGCGTCGTCAGCGGACATCGACCTCGAGCTCCTTTCGATCCCCGAAGATCCCTTGGGGTCGGAACACCATCAGCACCATCAGGGCGATGCCGAGGAAGATGAAGGGGATGACGCCCGCCTGGACGTCGGTCATCACCGAATTGGGGATGATGTTGGCCTTGGCCGCCTGATCGGCGGTCTCGGAAACGAAGGTGAAGATCGACCAGAACATCATGCCGCCGATCACGGGTCCGAAGGTGGTGGCGGCCCCGCCCAGGATCAGCGCTGTGTAGGCGATGAACGTCGCCTTGGTGGCGAAGTCGTCGGGCCCGGCAAAGTTCTTGGCCAGCGCCAGGATGATTCCGCCGCAGGCGCCCATGACGCCGCCCAGGATGAGGGACTGCATCTTGTAGGCGTAAACGTTCTTGCCCAGCGAACGCACGGCGTCCTCGTTCTCGCGCACCGACTTGAGCACGCGTCCCCAAGGGCTGCGCATCAGCAGGTAGGTGAGCAGGGCAAAGAACCCCACAAGCAGCCAACCCCACAACATCACCCAAAGTTCCTGCCCGCGGAACGACAGCGGTCCCAGGACGTAGCGCCCGCTGTTGGAGAAGATGTTGGCGTCATAGAACCCGTTGGCGAACTCGTTGATGCCAGAGTTGCCGCCCGTGACGCTCTCGACCGCTTCGGATCGCACGGTCAGGCGGATGATCTCCGACGCCGCGATCGTGACGATCGCCAGATAGTCGCCCCGCAGCCTCAGGGTGGGTAACCCGAGGATGAGGCCGAGGACGACCGCTGCGAGGACGCCGAACAATATGGCGGCCCACAGGGGCCAACCCCAGTTCGTGTAGCTGATCGCCGTGCCGTAGGCGCCGGCGGCCATGAACCCGGCCTGACCAAAGTTCAACAGGCCCGTGTAGCCGAAGTGAATGTTCAGCCCCTGGGCGCCCAGGATGTAGAAGAGCGCCAGTGGCGTGAACAACGCCGTCAGCGTCTGCTGGAAGATGAAGCCCCAATCCATCAGCCCACACGCTCCCGTCGTCCGAAGATGCCTTGCGGCGCGAACATCAGTACCACGATCAACACGACGAGCGCTCCGACGTTACGCAGCGACGTGGGGATGAACAGCGTGGACAACTGGATGGCGAGGCCCAGGAGGAAGCAGCCCGCAGCGGCACCGAAGGCGGTGCCCAAGCCACCGAGGGTGATGCCGGCGAACATCAACAGCAGTAGCTGCTGACCCTCCATGAAGTTCACCTGGAAGCTGGTCGAGTACAACACGCCGCCCATGGCAGCCAACCCGGCGCCCATCACCCACACCAACAACACCACGCGGTCGACGTCGATGCCCGACGAGGCTGCCAGCGCCGGGTTGTCGGCGACCGCCCGCATCGCCTTACCGAAGCGAGCCGTGCGCAGGAAGGTTCCGACCGCCCCGAGCACAACGAGGGCGATGACGATCGTGATGACCGTACGTGCGGGGATCACCCGGGAACCCAGCTCGAACCCACCACCACCCACCGTGCCGGTGTAGGGCTTGTTGCGGGCGCCGAAGAAGTACTGGAACAGGTTGAGCGCCAACAGCGACAGCCCGAAGCTGACCGTCATCAGGCCAAACAGGCTGAGCTTGCGCCGCCGCAGCGGCCGCCACAGCCCCAGCTCGAGCCCGGCTCCCGACGCCGCACCGATCAGCACGCCGAGCACGGCTGCGAGCGGCAGCGGCAGGCCGACGCTCTGGTTGAGGTACCAGGTGATGATCGCACCGAAGGTCACCATCTCGCCATGGCTGAAGTTGGTGAGCTGGATCGTGCCGTAGATCAGCGACAACCCGATGGCGCACATGGCGATGATCAGCCCCAGTTGCACGCCGTCGACCAACTTGCCCGGGATCTCGTCAAGCTTGGTCGCCGCCTGTCGCGTGCTCTCGCCGAACGGGAAGTTCTGGATCTGGCGCTTGTCGGCGGTCAGCCGGAAGGTGCGTGACACCGCCTCCGGGTCGGTCAGCTTGACGCCGTCGGGCAGGGAGTCGACCTGCAGGGTGACGGTGTAAGTACCGAGGTCGTCACCCACCCCGAGAACGAAGATGCCCTCTTTGTCGGAGGTGACGGTCTGGGACTCGCCACCCTCCTTTTCGATCTTGATGTCGACCCCGACGACCGGCTCGCACGTCTCGGAGATCAGCACACCGGCGATCGAGGCGCCTTCGGGCCGAGGGAGCGTCGGCCGCTCGCACTTGGTGTTCTGGCGCGGTGTCCTCTCGGCAGCTCCAGCCGACGAACTCCACATCGTCATCGAACCGATACCGACGAGCATCGCCAACGCGACGCCTAGACGGCGTATTGGTGTCGTCACCGGCGATCAACTACGACGTTCATTCGCTTCCCCCTCACAAGGCGGCGAGCATAACGGACGTCACACCTGCGGGTGCGAATGTCACCCAAACGCAAGCTCTACTGCAGACCGACCGCTCTCAGCGAACCCCGAGGGACTCGAGCACCTGGTCCGGGTCGTCCACCATGCCCACCCAGAACCGACCGAACTCGGCGTAGCGCGACGATGCTTCATCAAAGCGCATCGTGTACACCACCTCCTTGAGGTCGTCGGGGTGCTGGGCGAACAGGGTCACGCCCCACTCGAAGTCGTCCGTGCCCGTCGAGCCGGTGATCAGCTGGGTGACCCGGCCGGCGAATGCCCGACCCGAGGTGCCGTGTTCCCACATCAGCTTCTTACGCTGCTCGTAGGGGAGGGTGAACCAGTTGGCCCCCGGGCCGCGACGCTTCGACATCGGGTAGAAGCAGAACGCCGGCTTGCCTTCCGGGGGCAACGTGGGGAACAACCGCTCCTGGATACGGGACTCGGGCATGCCCTTGGCGTACTCGGAGACCTCGGTGAGCGACACGTAGCTGTCGACCAGTTCGAGACCGGCGGCGACCAGCTGCGTCTGTAAACCCCGCAGCCGCCATTGATCCGACGAGAGGGCCATGACCCCCAGGTCGGCCTTGTGGCCCAACAGCGCGGCACACACCGCCTGATCGTCCCCGTCGTTGCCGCCTTTGAGGGCGGCGAGGACAGCGGTCCGGTCGGCGGTGGCGGAAGCCTTGAAGAACAGGTGTAACACGGCCTGGCCGACGGTGGGTTCGGATGGCGAAGTCATGGGGCCACCCTACGACCCGGAGAAGCGTTGTGGCACACGTCGATCGATCCGACTGCTCTGACAGAAGCAGCTCCTGTCCGACAGAGAGAGCGCGCGCCTGTGCGGAAACCAGAGGGCGCTGGCAGCGGCCAGTAGGGTCACGACCCATGGCTCAGGCCGACCCTCGTTTCGTCACCGGCGACGACGACGCCCCGGATTGCGAGCTGATCGGTCGAGCCTCACCGGCCATGGTGCGGTCCCCCACCTACGTCGTGCGCTTGCTGGTGGGGGCGGTCGCCATCCTGGTTGGCCTGGTGATCGCCGTGCTCTACGAGGACGCAGCAGCCGGGCTGGCCTACAACCAACGGCTGCTGCTCGACGCCTTGCCCGACGTCCTCCAAACCCTGGTGAGTTCGCTGGGGGTCTACGCCCTGGTCGCCGTCGTGGGGGCGATCAACTGGGTGTTGCTCAGCCAACGACGGTTCCGGACCGCCCTCACCCTCAACCTGGCGGCGCTGGCCGGAGCGGCGCTCAGCTTCGCCGCCGAACGCGTGGTCGTGGCTATGTCGTCGTCGAGCACCCTCGACGGCTTCCTGGCCGAGCGGCTGAGCGGGCAGTCGATCCCGACGATCTCCACCTCCCCCATCCTCGGCGCAACGGTGGCGGCGCTCGTCCTGGGTGGGCCGTGGCTGAGCGCCCGGTGGCGAAACGCCTGGTGGTGGACCACCGTCATCTACATCGCCGCCGTGTCCGTGCTGTCCACGTCCGGATTTCTCGGCGTGCTCGTCGACCTGGGGGTCGGCACGGTGGCCGGCGCGTTGATCGGCATCATCTTCAAGACACCAAACCAGGATCCGAGTGGAGCGTCGGTCGTCGCCTCGCTGCGGCGGCTCGGGCTGTTGCCGGTCAGCCTGGCCTCGACCGCCCCCCACCCGACGAGCACCCCCACCTCGGTGCGCTGGGAGGGCACGCTGGAGGACGGCTCCGACATCGCCATCAAAGTACGCGGGCCCAACCGCCACGCCGCCGAGCTGCTCTCCCGGTTGTGGCGGCGGTTGCGCCTGAAGGCACCCAGGGGGGAGCGCAGCGTCGGGACCCTTCGGGGGGAGGCCAACCACGAGGCGCTGTCATCGCTTCAGGCCCACAACCTGGGCGTCCGAACCCCGCGGGTGCTCGCATTCGGGTCAACCGGGGCCAACGGCATGATGCTGGTGACCGAGTTCGTCACCGCCACCGACCTGGCGGAAGTCGACGAGCACCGCTTCGTCGGCGCGCTCGAGGACGCCTGGGCCCAGCTGGCGGCGCTGCGTCGCGCCGGCATCGCCCACCGGCAATTTCGGGTGGACAACCTGATGATCGACGACGACGACCACATCTGGTTGGTGGGCTTCGTCGGCTCGGAGGTGGCGGCCGACGACGTTCAGCTGACCGACGACATCGTCGAGTTGCTCGCCTCGACCGCGGCGGTCGTCGGGCCGCAGGCGGCGGTGGCGGCGGCGCTCAAGGTCCTCGGGCGCGATCCGCTCGTCGAGGCGCTCTCCCGCATGCAGCCCCTGGCCGCAACCACCGTCACCCGGGATGCGCTCAGCCAGGACGGCTTCAAGGCGCTGCGCAGCGAGGTGGCCAAGCGTACCTCGATCGAGGAGGTGCCCGACGCCGAGGACCTGTCGCGCTTCAGCACCCGCCGCATCCTCACCATCTCGATGATCGGCGGCGCCGCCTACTTCCTGGTGCCACAGCTGGCGTCGGCCGGCAACCTGTGGGACGAGACCCAGTCGGCCAACTGGTGGTGGGCGGCGGTGGCGCTGTTGTGCTCGGCGGTGAGCTACGTCGGCTCAGGCCTGGCCCTGGTCGGCGGCGTGCCCAACCGGGTGCCGATCCTGCAGGCGGTGCTCGCCCAGGTGGCCGCAGCGTTCTCCGACACGATCACGCCGGCCAAGGTGGGCGGGATGGCCCTCAACCTGCGCTTTCTCACCAAGCAGGGGGTGGATGCAGCCGTCGCCGCCGCCGGCGTCGGTATGTCGGTCGTCGCCGGGTTTGCGGTGCACATCCTGTTGGTGGCGTCCTTCATCACCGCCGCCGGCCGCTCCAGCGGCGGCCTCGGCCTCGGCCTGCCATCGCTGACCACCGTCCTCGGTTTGGTGGCGGTCGTCCTTGCGGTGTCCGGCCTGGTGATGGCCACGCCGTGGGGTCGCCGGGTGTTTCTCCAGAACCTCATCGACGCCCTTCGCCGGGCCCGCGACGGCGTGGTCGGAATCGCCACCCGACCGGGCAAGGTGGCGTCGCTCTTCGGCGGTTCGGCGATCACGACGATGGCCAACCTGGTGGCGCTGTACGTGTCGGTTCTGGCCTTCGGCGGGTCGGCCAGCTTCGTCCAGGTGGGCGTCGTCTACCTCACCGGTGCGTTCGTCGAGGCGGCCGCACCAACCCCTGGTGGGTTGGGCGCCTCCGAGGCCGCCTACATCGCCGGGCTGACCGCCGTGGGCATGACCACAGCGGTCGCCGTGCCGGCCGTGTTCCTGTTTCGCCTGGCCACCTTCTGGCTGCCGGTGGCGCCCGGCTGGGCGGCGATCACCTACATGCGCAACCGGGACGACCTGTAGCCCAACCGGGGCCGGCGGGGGCGCCCGGCGGATGTGTCCGCCGCGCCGGCCGTCCCCCAGCGGTCGGGCACTCGGCCACCAGCGGCGGACCGTCGGCCTGCTAGCCCCCGGCGACGGCGGGAACGATCGCCACGGTTTCGCCATCGGGCACGGGCGTGGACAACCCGTCGAGGTAGCGCACGTCCTCGTCGGAAACGAACACGTTGACGAAGCGTCGCAACTGACCGTCGTCACCAAAGATCCGCTCGCGGAACCCCGGGTAGGCCTCTTCAAGCGAGGCGAGTACCTCGCCGACGTTGGTGCCTGCGACGTCGACGGAAGAGGTGCCACCGGTCAGGGTTCGAAGGGTGGTGGGGATACGAACGGTCACGGCCATCGCAAAGGCCTCCTTGGGTCGGGGCGAACTCGAAGTTGGACGGGCCGACGGACGCCGGCTCGCGAGCGGCCGATCGTAGCGACACAGACGCGTTCCCGGAGAACGCTCACGTCCCGCTCGATGTTCCCCACCCATCGTTTCGCGGTCGGCGCGCGCCACCCGACCGGTGCCGACGCACCCCGACGCCGTATGATCGGAGCGCTCGTCGGCGCTCGGCTTGACCCCGGGGGCCCGTTCAGTCCGAGCCCAATCACATGACCGCGCCATCCTCCTCAACCCTCCCGGGGCCGCCCTTCTTGGCAGGCCCGCTCCGTCAGGCCAGCCATCGCGACTTCGATGTCGCCCGGCTGGCCGCCACCCGCACCGACCGGGTCACCGTTGCCATCCCGGCCCGCAACGAGGACGGGACGGTCGGCGACATCGTGGCGGCTCTGCACCGGGATCTGGTCGTCGGCGGGCTCGTGGACGAGCTGATCGTGATGGACGACCACTCCACCGACAACACCGCCAGGGAGGCCGAGGCCGCCGGGGCCACGGTGGTGGCGTCGTCGTCGTTGTTGCCCGAGTTCGGCTCCGGGCATGGCAAGGGTGAAGTGCTGTGGAAGTCGCTGTTTGCCAGCACCGGCGACGTCATCGTGTGGTGCGACGCCGACATCACCGATTTCTCAAGCCACTTCGTCACCGGACTGCTCGGTCCGTTGCTGAGCAACACCGACGTGCAGTTCACCAAAGGCCACTATCGCCGGCCCGGCGAAAACGGCACCGGGGGCGGCCGGGTCACCGAGTTGGTTGCCCGACCCCTGCTGTCGATGTTCTTCCCCCACCTGGCGCTGGTGGCCCAGCCGCTGTCGGGCGAGTTCGGTGGGCGCCGGTCGGTGCTGGAACGCCTGAGCTTCGTACGCGGCTACGGGGTGGATGTCGGGCTGCTGATCGACATCGCCGCCGCCATGGGCACCGAGTCGATCACCCAGGTCGACCTCGACGTACGCACCCACCGAAACCGGCCGTTGTCGGAGCTGGGCCCGCAGGCCGCCGCGGTGGCCGCCGCCATCCTGGCCCGGGTCGATCCCCGGCTGATCGGCGAGCGCATGACCCTGGAGCGGCCCGACCTCTCGGTGGCCGAGGTCGACCTGGGCGAGCTGCCTCCGATGCTCAAGGTGGACGACTACTCCGCCCGCTGACCCAACCGGACGCCCGTCGGGCAGCGGCTGGGTTCGGAAGCAGCTCAGCCCGGAAGCAGGGCGTCGAGCATCCGCTCGGTGGCGAGCGTCACCGAGCGAGCGGGATCACCGAGCGCTGCCTCTCGTCCGACGCCAGCAACCAGCGAGGCGACTTCGAAGCCCGGGGGCAGCTCGAGGCCGTCGTCGAGTTCACCCACCACCGCTCCCGCCGACAGGCCCAGCGAGGCGGCCAGTCCGGCGACGCCGCCGAGCACCTTGCCCTCGAAGGAGGCGGCATCGCAGAGACCCTCGCCGGTCAGAACCGCGTCGGCGTCTTCGAGCATCACCTCAAGGCCGACGTGGTCGGCGACCAGCTCGAAGCCCTCGGTCAGGGTGGCGCCAAGCGCCGCCAACCCCCCGGCGAGCCCTCCCGCCGAGCCCGAACCCACCAGCGACGACACGTCGACGCCGTAGCTCTCCGCGTACAGTTCCACCAACCGGTCCAGCCGCCGGCTGAGCAGCTCCACCTGGGCGGTCGTGGCGCCCTTCTGCGGGGCGAAGCAGGCGGCAGCTGCGGTGAAGGTGAGGCGGACGTCGCAGGCGACTTCCAGACGGACGCCGCCCAGACGCGGCACGGGCCCCAGGCTCCGCAGCGCACCCAACCCACCATCGGTGGTCGCCGAGCCTCCCATGCCGATCACGATCGACCGGGCGCCGGCGTCGAGGGCGGCGGCGATCAACTCGCCCACCCCGGTCGTGTCGGCGGCCAGCGGCTCGTTGCCCTCGGCCCCGCCGACCAGCGCCAGCCCGGAGGCGGAGGCCATCTCGAGCACCGCCCGCTTTCGGCTGAGTCGCCAGCCGGCCTCAACCGGGTCGCCGAGCGGTCCGGTGACGGTGCTCGTGCGGTTGGCGCCCCCCAACACCTCGAGAAACCCTTCGCCGCCGTCGCTCATCGGCACCTTGAGCGCCGTCCACCCGCGCGCTTCCACGGCTTCGGCCATGGCTTCGGCGGCATCGAGCGCGCTCAGCGAGCCGCGGAACTTGTCGGGGGCCACGACGATGCGCACCCGGCCAGGGTAACGACCGACTGCGATCGGCCCGCACCCCTCTCCCCGGATGCCTGGGGGCTCCGGTCGGGCTATCCCGCCGCGGTGGTCGCCACGCCCGGCGGTGTGCTGGTGGCCGCGTCGCCACCGTCTGCACCCGGTTTCGCCGGATCGAAGCCGTCGCCGAGAATGACGATCACCTGAGCGTTCTTGCCGCTGGCCTCGATGGAAACCTCGGGGGGCCGCGCCTCCACGGTTGACTCGGGGAGCCCGGCGGCCTTGGCGACAGCCTTGGCGTCGGCCTCGAAGCCGTTCTCGAAGTACACCTTGGTCGGCTGGCCCTTGTCGCCGTTGAGCGCCGCAACGCTCGTATAGCCGGCCGCCTTCAACTTCTCGGCAACGTCGCCGGCCGCACCGCTCACCCCGGAGGCGTTGGCCACGGTGACCTTCAGCTCGGCGACCGGCACCGACGTCGTCGGCGCAGCGGTCGTCGTGGTCGCGTCCTTGGCAGGATCGTCACCACCGGCGGTTGTCGACGTGGCCGAGTGCAGATCGGGTGAGGCCGTCACCTGGCCAGTGCCGGGGTTCTTCCAGACCAGCAGCACGCCGATGATCACTGCAACGGCGACGAGGGCGATCCCGCGCCCGGCGTTGGGCTGGGTGGGACGAGAAGATCGTGATCGTGTTGGTTCGGTCATGTGTTGGTTCCCGCCGTCGACCTGGATGGACTACCCGGGCGGCTCACCGAGGCGTGTGACAACAATCGGTGCTGAGGAGAGTAGTAGCCGCCGCCAGAAAAGTCGGTGACCCTCCGGAACGGCACCCCTGGAAGGGGACCGACGGGGGCCGATCCCCCCGAAACCCAACGCTCACAACGAGCGACGTCGGGTGATCTCGTAGGTGGCGATCGCCACCGCCGCAGCCACGTTCAACGAGTCGAGGCTGCCTCGTAGCGGCAGCGACACCACCTCGTCGCAGCGGCGCGCCACCAGACGCGACAGACCTTTGCCCTCGGCGCCGGCGACGAGGCAGATCGGCTGGGTGGCGACGGTCAGGTCGTAGAGCGAGGTGGGACCGGCGCTGTCCAGGCCGACCACCCACACCCCCGCCGAACGGAGCGACTCGATCGCAGCGGGCAACCCGCCCACCAGAGCCATCGGCAGGTGCTCGACGGCACCGGCGGCCGTCTTGGTCACCGTCGGCGTGACGTGCGCAGCCCGGTGTCGGGGCAGGATGACCCCATCCACGCCGGCACATTCTGCAGTTCGCAGCAGCGCACCCAGGTTGCGGGGGTCGGTGACCCCATCGAGGGCCAGCAGAAACGGCGAACCGCCACGGCCGCCGTCTGCAACGAGGTCCTCGAGCTCGACCGGCTTCAGCTCGGCGGCCTCGGCCACCACGCCTTGGCTGGACTCGGTGTAGCTGCGACGGTCGAGCGCCTTACGTCCCAGCTCGGTCACCATCACCCGCTGCTCGCGTGCCAGCTGACGAATGTCGTCGAGCACCGGCGCCGGGTCGAGGTCCTCGGCCAGGAAGATCTCGCGCACCTTGCGGGTGCCCGCCAGCAACAGCTCGCGCACGGCCTGACGACCCTCGACCTGGTCCCCGCCCAAGCCGTAGCGCGAGGTGGTGGCGCTCGGCCGGGTTCGACGGTCGCCGCGATCGCTGTAGCGAACCGAGCTGCCGGTCTGAGCGGTCGGGCCGCGGCGAGGGGGTCCGCTGCGCTGGCCTCCGCCCGCTTTGCCCCGTGGCGGCTTGCCTCCTGAGCCACCCCTGCTCGGCGTCCGTTCGCCGGCGCCCGAACCTCGCCCTCGGCCAGGTCCACCGCCCTTGGGAGAAGCGCCCTTGCCGACGCCACCCCGCGCCGGCCGCTTACCGCCGGACGGGTTGTTTCTCGAGCCTCCCGTTCCCCGGCTCATCGGCGGGCCACCAGTGCGCTGGCCAGCGCAACGATCGCTTCGCCGGAGCCGAGCGAACCGACGCCCTCGGCACGTCGTCCTTTGACCGACACAGGCGCGCCGACCACATCGCTGAGCCGCCGGGTCATCTCGTCGCGGTGAGGCGCCAGCTTGGGTCGTTCGGCGATCACCGAACAGTCGACGTTGACCGCCTGCCAACCGGCGTCGGCCACACGGGCGACCACCTCGCCGAGCAGTGCCATCGAGTCGGCGCCTGCGTGAGCCGGGTCGGTGTCGGGAAAGTGGGAACCCAAATCACCGAGCCCGATGGCACCCAGCAGCGCCTCGGCGACCGCATGGGCGACCGGATCACCGTCGCTGTGGGCCTCCAGCCCGGGCACACCGGGAATCTCGACTCCGCCGAGCACACAGCGACGCTCGGGATCGTCGGAGAAGCGATGGATGTCGAAGCCGTTGCCGACGCGCAGGTCGATCGGCTCGGTGCGGTCGTGGTCGGCCATCTCCCCATCCTCCCGCGCCGCCGCACCCGGGCGGTCATCGGCGTGGGGTGCAGGCCCGGTCGCATCCCGTTCGGCCAGCAGCGCTGCGGCGACGACGAGGTCCGACGGCACGGTCACCTTCAGGTTCGCCGGGTCCCCCTCGACGACCTCAATCCGCTGCCCGCAGGCCTCGATCAGCGAGGCGTCGTCGGTGGCCTCGCGATGATCCCGGTGCGCCTGGCGCAACGCGTCCGCACGGAAGGCCTGGGGCGTCTGCACGGCGATCAGCGTGTCCCGATCGACCACCGATCCATCGTTCGAACGCAGCGTGTCGGTCAGCGCCACGCCAGGGATGGCTCCGGCCGCCCCGTCCGGGGACGCAACCGCGTCGATCACCCGACGGAACACGGCCCGGTCGGCCAACGGGCGCGCCCCGTCGTGCACGGCGACGATTCCAGCCGTTGCTGGCACTGCCGCCAGCCCGGCCCGCACCGATTCCGAGCGTGTGGCACCCCCGGCCACGACGGCGTCGATGCCGGGCAGCTGCGGCCGCAGCCGGGCCAGGTGCTCCAACCGGTCGGCGGGCACGACGACCACGACACCGGTGGAGACCTCCGCAGCCGCCTCGAGCGCCCAGGCCAGCAGGGGCCGACCCGCAAGGGCGACGAACTGCTTGGGCCCCCCGAAACGCCGCCCGGAGCCGGCGGCCACCACGATCGTCCACACATCGAGCACCATCACAAGGTAGGCGAGTGCCATCGGCCACAGCATGAGCAGGCTCAGCACTAGGATGCGCTCGTGGATCGATCCAAGCTTGCCGAAGTCACCTTGTTCGCTGCGCTCACCGACTCCGAGCTCGATCGCATGCTCGACGAGTCGTCCAGCCTCGACCTGGTTCGAGGCGACGTGCTGTTCAAGGAGGACGAGGATGCCGACGCATTGTTCGTTGTCGAGTCGGGCCGGGTGGCGATCGGCAACCGCTCGGTCGACGGTCGCGAGTCGATGGTCGCTCTGATGGAATCAGGCGACCTGTTTGGCGAGATGAGCCTGTTCGACGGCACCGGACGCTCGGCCGACGCCCGGGCGCTCGAGCCGTCGCAGGTGCTGTCGGTTCCCTTCGGCCCGCTGCGCGCCATCCTCGATGAGCGCCCCGCCCTCCTGTGGGAGGTGGTGAAGATGCTCAGCGGGCGGCTGCGCCACATGGACGCAGCGCTCGCCGATGCGTTCTTCCTCGATGTGACCGGCCGTACCGCCAAGCGCCTGCTCGAGTTGGCCGGCGACACCGATGCCTTCGAGATTCCCATCACCCAGGAAGAGCTGGCCGGGCTGATCGGCGCCAGCCGCGAACGCGTCAACAAGGCGATCTCGGCGTTCATGCGCCTCGGCTGGATCGAACAGCACGACCGGGCCTACGTCATCTTGAAGCGACGCGAGCTCGAGATCCGCGCCCGCTGAGTCGATCCCAGCCGCTCGGCGCGGACGCCTCGCCGGTGCGGCTGTCCGACCAGCGCTGCGTTCATTGGGTGGGCGACTCCCATCGGGGGTTCCGCCCGGTCCACCCGAGGAGACGGTCGACCGCAGTGGCACCGTCTGGGACGGACACCTCGGCGCCGAACACCCCCGGCGAGCGCATCACCTCTGGTGGAACCGCGTCGCCGAGCGCGCGAACGAACGGGACTGCGTCGTCGGGGATCGAGACGCTCACGTCGGTCGCCGCCGCGATGTCCCAGGCGTGGAGGAACAGGTCGGCTGCCGGGAACCTGAGCCCGTCCCGAACGGAGCGACGCCCCATCGGGGTGTCGACCACCCGCTCCAGGCCGAGGTCGTCGATCTCCGCCACCGCTTCCCGGGCGGGGGCGGCCAAGCCGGTCCACCACAGCAACGGGTCGGCCCGGACGGCGTCACCGGGCGGATCCTGACGCCCGAAGCCGAGATCGGGCGCTTCGCCGCGCAGGATGTGCAGCCCCATGGCCGTCGCGGCGCCGACGTGGCCGAGAACATCAAGCGCTCGCCAGCCTTCACACGGCGATGGCCGACCCCAGGCGTCACCGGGCACCTGCTCGACCACCTCGGACATCACATCGATGCCACGCCGATACGCTTCGTCGCTCGTCCAAATCATGGAGACACCCCCACATTTTGCGGTGCGGCGAAGCTACACCACGGATTCGCTTGCGACGTCGAGGTTTCGCGACCCACGGCGCAACCGATGGAGGATGGGCGCTACTCGACCCGCTTCAGTTCGGCGGTCAGGTGGTGGGTCATCGGGAGGCCGACCGCAGCCATGGCGAGGTCGTAGCCGAGCCGATTGCCCGTCACCAGGTAGCGCCGCTCCGTGGCGGTGACCTCCTTGGCCGTGGGTGTGCCGGCGACGATGGTGGAGTCGACCGCCAAGCGCACGGCGTGCCGATCCTCGGCGCCACCGGGATGGGTGGCGAGGCCGGATCCCGCCTCGATGAGGCCGGGCGCCTGGGCGATGACCAGCTCCACCTCCGACTCCCCGATCAACCGCAGGTAGCCGGTCTCGGCGTGCAGCGGACGACCGTCGTCGGCGTGCCTGGTCGCCGACGTATAGACCAGCACCGGCTTGTCGGCCAGCGGCGCGAACGTGATCGTTTCGGAGTACCCGAAGTCGTCGATCGTCGGGTACTCCCCTTTCCCGGACCCTTCCCAGCGGCCGATCAGCGGTCGCAGCGGGTCGAGCAACGGTGACATCGCAGGTGGAGGTGGCGAATCGACGGAAGGCGGGTCGGCTTGTTCCGCCACCACATCGGCCGGCGCAGCGCTTCCCAGCAGGTGGGCCCAGCGGGCCTCGCGGCGACCGGCCTGACGGGGCAGCTCGACGACCAGCGGCGTGGTGCGACCGGCCAGCTCGCCCAGCGCATCGGTCACCTCGGACAGCTCGCCAAAGCTGTGGAGGCGGCCGGCCCGGCTGCGCAACTCCCCTGGCGTCTGCGGCCCGCGCAGCATCAGCAGCGTCAGCACCGCCCGACGACCATCGGACAGCTCCAACACCTCGTCGGCCACCTGACGGAACTTCTCCCGTCGCTCTCCGGAGCGGGGATACACCCGACGAATCAGCGAGCGATCTCGCAGGGCGTCGAGCGCGCCGGCAACCTCGCCTGCGTCGAGCGCCATGATCGGGTTGCGCCCCGAGCTCTGGTTGGCGGCCGTCACCAGCGCGTTGAGCGTCAGCGGGTAGGTGGAGGGAACGGTCAGCTCTTTCTCCATCAGGCATCCCAGCACCCGGAGTTCGATGGCTCCGAGCGCAGGCGCGACCTCGCCGGTCGCCGGTTCGCCGCTCATCAGGTCGTCGCTCACGTTGGTGACCCCGCTTCGCTCGCAGCGGTCGGATCGCCGCCGCTGCCCAGAAACGCCAGGGCACGCCCCCACGCGTCGGCCGCATCCTCGGGGCGGTGGTTGGCACCGTCGGGGTCCTGGGCGAACGCATGGTCGGCGCCGGGGTAGCGCACCACGGTGGCCACCTCGTCCAGCTCGTCCAACTCGCTCTCCGGCAGCCACGGATCCTCCGTGCCGCACAGCGCCAGCACGGGACACGCTCCCGGCGCTGCGACCGAATCGATGGCATCGGTCTGATGGGGAGCCCGCCACGCCTCGGGCATGCGGATCATGCCGTAGAAGCTCACCGAAGCGTCGAACCGCCCCGACGACGAGGCCTTCATGGCGTACATGCCACCCATGCAGAACCCCATGATGCCAACGGTGTCGCACCCGGTCGCCTCCGCTGCAGCCAGCGCATCGGCCAGTTTGGCGTCATCGCGCAGCTCACCGGCGGACTCCAGGCGATCGACCACGCTCAGCTGCTCGCGGCCGGGCCACATCTCCGGCACAACCACGACCCAGCCCTCGGCGTCGGCCACCCGTTGAGCATGCTGGTCGAACAGCGGCCGCAGACCACGGATATCGGGCCACATGACGAGGCCACGAGCGGGCGTCACCCCGGCCGGACGAGCGATCTCCGCCGGCGTGCCGGTGTGCAACGTGATGCGCATGGTCCCCTTTCGGCCGAGTTGTTCGGCTCCTGATGACGGTGGCTACTGGTAGCGGTTGAGGATCGACGATTGAGCCTGCTGGCTGAGACCGTCACGGATGACCGCTGCCAGCTGCTCGCTCACCTCGGCCACGTCGGCCAGTTCCTCGGTCGAGGCCCGCATCAGCTTGTCGAACCGGCCGCAGCTGCCGACCACCGCTTCGATCACCGGCTCGGGAAGCCGGGGCAGGATGCGTGCCAGGATGCGATAGCCGCGCGGCTGCATCGTCTGGTCGAGGTCGACCGAGTTGCCGTCGCCGAGCTCGAGCACGTCGCCGACATCGTCGGGGTCGGTGATCTCGCCCGGGTCCAGGTCCCGCAGACGCTCGAGCGCCTCCGCAGGTTCGATGCCGTCGGGTGCGTAGTCGCGGATCAGGTTGGTGCGTTCGTCGCCGACGCCCGCCATCAGGTCGCGAAGCTGGAGGCGCACCAGGCGGCCGTCGGCACCCAGCTCGATCAGGTGGTGCCGGAGTTCGTCGGCGATCCGGCTGACCATCTCGGAGCGCTGCAGCACGACGATGACGTCGCGCAGTGTCACCAGGCCCTCCACCTCGTGGGCGGTCAGGCTGGCCAGCTCCTCGTTGAGGCGGCTCTTGTAGCGCTCCAGCGTCTGCAGCGCCTGATCGCAGCGGTTGAGGATGTTGGGGATCGACTCGAGCTGGTACTTCTCGTCGCCCCGGTACACGGTGAGCACCGCCATGTCCTCGGACACGGTGGCCACCGGCACGCCGACCGAGCGCGCCACACGCTCGGCGGTGCGATGGCGGGTGCCGGTCTCGGTGGTCGGCACGTTGGGGTTGGGCACCAGGTGAACGTTGGCGCGGGCAATACGCGACGAGTCGGCCGACAAGATGATGGCGCCGTCCATCTTGGCCAGCTCGCTCAACCGTTGGGGCGTGAACGCTGCGTCGAGGAGGAACCCGCCCGAACACACGTTGAGCACCTCCGGGCCATCCCCGACGACGATCAGGGCGCCCATCCTCGCCTTGGAGATGCGATCGAGGCCGTCGCGCAGCTGGGTTCCGGGAGCGACCGCCGACAGCGCGTCCCACAACTCCTGTTTGCGCCGAGCGATCACGTTTCTATCTTAGCGCCAAGCTGCCAATGCCCGGCCCTGGCCCTGGCCCTGGCCCTGAGCGGACCAGCTGCAGCGCCGCCACCCGATATCGAACCAATCGTCGGTCGAAGCGCCAAGCGTCCACCGAGCAAGAGTTCAGGCGAGCACTCGATCGAGCCACGCAATGAGGTCGGCGGTGACCTCGTCACGGTTGATCTCGTTGAGGATCTCGTGGCGTGCCCCCGGGTATCGAGCAACGAAGACGTCGTCGACTCCGGCGTCGCGGTAGCGCTGAGCAACCAACTCGATCAGCTCACCGCCGCCCGCCAGTGGATCGGCGTCGCCCGACATGAGGTAGATCGGCAGATCGGCCCGCACCCGGGCGATCGAATCCGGATCGCTGGTCGATGCGGTCCCCTCGAGCATGCCGCGAGCGGCCGTTGCGTCGAGGCCGAAACCGCAGGCGTCGTCGGCGACGTAGGCGTCGACCTCGGCGCGATCCCGGCTGAGCCACTCATACTCGGTCGGCGCCGGCTCGAACGGGGCGTTGAAGGCGCTGAGATCGACCTCGGCATCGGGATCGATTCCAGCTCCAATCACGTCGAGCGCCGAGGTGCCCGAGAGGACCGCAGCATCCACGTCGCCGGAGTGGCCGATCAGAAACTGCTGGAGCGCAAACGAGCCCATCGAGTGGCCGAACAGGATCAGCGACGTGTCGGGGTGCTCCTCGCGGGCCCGTTTGCCGAGCGTTCCGATGTCGGCGACGAGGCCCGCCCACCCGGCCGGCCCAAGCTCGCCGTAATGCTCCGGACCACCGGCGGTGCGGCCGTGACCGCGATGGTCGTTGGCGTACACCACGTATCCGGCGTCGGTGAGCGCTTCGGCAAACCGGCGGTAGCGGGCGGCGTGCTCGCCCATACCGTGCGCCAATTGGACGATCGCCCGCGGCGTGCCGTCTCCGGTCCAGCGATACACGTGGATCGATTGGCCGTCGCTTCCGTCGAAGGTGAAGGTGTCCTCGTTCATCGCCCGATCCTCCCACACCGGTTGATCACCCGGGGGCCCTCAGCGGGTTCGGGACTTCGAACGCGATCATCGACAGTTAAAACGCGCACGAAGCGTCGACCCGCGCCTCCGACTGGGCGGTGAGCGAATGTACGGACAATACTGACCCGATGAATCGCCCTTCACCCATTCGAGCCGTCCTCGCGTCCTTGGCATTGTTGGTAGCAGGGCCAGCGCTCGCCGGGTGCTCCGGCGATGAGGCGGCAGATGCAGCCACCCCCGGCGCCGAAGGCTCGAACGCTCCAGCGCCGGGCCGGGAAGCAGCCGGGGTGGCGTTGGATGCCGACCGCATCGTCATCGACGTACGTACTCCCGAGGAGTTCGACGCCGGCCACGTCAACGATGCTCGGCTCATCGACATTCAGGGACCGGACTTCGACGCCCAGATCGCCGAACTCGACCCCGACGCCGACTACGTCGTCTATTGCCGCAGCGGCAATCGTTCAGCGGTCGCAGCCGGGGAGATGCGGGCCATCGGCCTGGACGTCCTCGACGGTGGAGCAATGGACGACATGACCGCCGCCGGGTGGCCTGCCGGCTGAGTGCTCGAAGGGTGTTGCGGGCGTGCGACCGCAGCGCCGGTGTCGCTCCGCCACCGAGGAGTGCTACACCGCCCGCAGGTCGGCATCCTGCAGCGAGATCGCCTGCATCGCCTCGCCCAGCGTGGGCACCTGTTGAAGGCGGGCGGAGCGCGACCACTCGGCTGCGCCACCGGCTGGGTGGACGCTGCGGTCGCGCGGCGCCACGATGCGGTGGAAGCCCAGCCTGGCCGCCTCCGAGATCCGGCGGCTCGGTTCGGGCACCGCCCGCAGCTCGCCGGTGAGCCCCACCTCCCCCACCATCATCACATCGCCGGGGATGGCCCGCAGCGTTGCCGCCGACACCACTGCGGCGGCGATCGCCAGGTCGGCGGCCGGCTCGCGAACGGTCAGCCCGCCGGCGACCGAGACGAACACGTCGGCGTTGCTCAGGTCGAGCTGCGCCCGCTGAGCGAGCACCGCCAGGATGAGGTCGATGCGCCTGGGCACCAGCCCGGTGACGGTGCGGGTGCCGTACCCCCCGGTGCCCGCCGGGCGGGGGCTGACCAGCGCCTGCACCTCGACCAGCACTGGCCGGTGGCCCTCGAGCACGGCCACCACCGCCGAACCGGGTACCCCGGCGCGCCGATCGGCCAGCAACAGCCCGGACGGATCGTCCAAGGACTCGATGCCCTGGCGGCCCATGCGAAACATGCCCACCCGGTCGGTGGCACCGAAGCGGTGCTTCACCACCCGCAACAGCCGCAGCGCGCCGTCGCGGTCGCCCTCGAAGTGCATCACGGTGTCGACGGCGTGCTCCAGCACCCTCGGCCCGGCCAGGCCGCCGTCCTTGGTGACATGGCCGACCAACACGACGGCGGCACCGCTGCGCCGGGCGACCGCCACCAGGGCGTTGGTGGCCTCACGCACCTGGGTGACCGAGCCGGGCACGCCGCTGACCCTGTCGTCATAGAGCGTGTGGACCGAGTCGACGACCACCAACGCCGGGGTGGTCTCGGCCAGCCGAGCCAGCACCACCTCCAGCCTGGTCTCGGCCAGCACGTACAACTCGTCGCAGATGGAGTCCAGGCGCTGGGCGCGTCGCTTGAGCTGATTGGCCGACTCCTCGGCGGTGACGTAGAGCACGCCGCGGCCACTCCGGGCCACGCCCGCAGAGGCCTGCAACAACAGCGTGCTCTTGCCCACCCCCGGCTCACCCCCGATCAGGCTGACCGATGCCCCGGTGAAGCCGCCGCCCAGCGTTCGGTCCAGCTCGCCTATGCCGGTTGCGAACTGTGGGTCCCCCAGCTCGGGAACGTCACCGATCGCCCGCACCGTGCCCGGCACGTGCGGGATCGGGTGGTCGTCGGCCGGAGCCGCCAGCTCCTCGGTGAGGGTATTCCAGTCGCCGCACCCGCCGCAGCGACCGGCCCACTTGGGGGCCTCCTGCCCACAGGCCAGGCAGCGGAAGACGGGTGCGGGTGATGCTTTGGAAGCCATGACACCACGCTAGAAACGAACTGTGACAACGAAGGCCGGCGAGAGCCTTTCGCCCCACAGCGGCCACGGCGGGTACAGGATGGCTTCGCCGGACGTGTTCACCGACGCTGCGCGATCAGATCGATCTCGATGTTCGAGCCGAGCGGGAGCGAAGCCACCCCGATGGTGGTGCGCGCCGGGAATGGCTCAACAAACCTGGAGGCGTACACCCGGTTCATCTCTTCGAAATCGTCCATGTCGGTCAGGAAGACGTTGATCTTCACCACGTCCTCCGGGGTGAGCCCGGCCGCTGCGAGCACGCCGAACAGGTTGTCGAAACACTGCTCGGTGCGTCGGGCGACGTCACCCTCGACGAGCGCGCCGGTGGCGGGGTCGATCGGCGTCTGCCCCGAGCAATAGACGACACCGTCGGCGTCGACGCCGTGGCTGTACGGACCGACCGCAGCGGCGGTTGGGCTGGTGATGGGCCGGCGCATGTCGTGCTCCTGTTTGGCGTGAGGCGGTGCGTGAACGCATCAATCGTCGTGAAGGTCGTTGCACCGGTCCGACCAGGTCGGTGCCGCAGCGACACTACGAGATGACCCTTCCACGTGAGCGTCGACCACATGCGTTCCCACGTTCCACATCGGCGATCACTTCGGTGCCGAGCGGACGGGGAACCACTCGTCCACGACCGAAGCGACACGGCCCAGTTCCACCAGAGCGGCAGCGATCCCTGGCGATGCTCACGGACCGTCGCAGGCCACCTCGCCCGGGAGCAGTGCCCGCACCACCACTTGGAGTTCGGCACCCTGATCATCGACGAACGGCATGCCGGAGACCCGCGCTGCGGAAAACACCTCGGCTGCGTGAACACCGGCGATCTCGGCGCAGCGCGACCCGGCGACCGTGTCGTTGGGCTTGACCGTGCCGAACACCTCGACGAACCGCGGCCCTGGCCACGGTGTCGTCCCCTCCGGAGTCGTGCCGAACTCGTGGGTCCCCGGCAGGTCGGTCACCTCAACCCGATCCGGCACCCACGGCGTAGGTCGATCACCCAACCGACGCGATCGTTCGATCAGCGTCTCGAGTGTGTTGCGGGCCTCGATTTCCGACGTGCCGAGATCGCCCCGCGCGTCGTACCCCAAGCCATGTACGCTGACCTCGGCCGGGCCAGCCGCGCTGCGGAGCCGCACCGTGGTACCACCCAAGTCGGCGACGCGTGGGGTGCCGTAGTTCACCGACTCATCGATCATCTCGGATGCCGCTGCATCATCGAGGAAGGCCCGGAGCTGCTCGGGCGGCACCGAGCCCAGCAACACCTCCACGGGCGGCGGCACCGTCCACGGCGGCGTCTCGAGCTCCTCGGCAACGAAGATGCGACCGTCGCCGTAGATGGTCACCTCGGGCACGTCGTTGGCGGCGACGGCGAAGGGCACGAGCCCACCGCCGATGTCCACCTGCCACACCACCTCGCTGTCGGACAGCATCTCGGCCGCGGCCGACGTGTCGGTCGGGAGCGTTCCCTCGGCTACTGGTCCGTTGGTGGCTGGTGCGTCCACCGAACCCTCGGTTGCGGTTCCGCATCCGACGGTTGCCAGCACGATCGCTGTGCTGACAGCCGCCGCGCAACGAGGAGCGCAGCGCAACCCGCTGCCGACATGCGGGCACTCGGAGTGGTGTGGGCGGGTTTCATCGAAGGTACGCCGGTGACCCGACTGCCGCCTCAACGCTGTTCGAACGACCTGACGAACCGATCTGGACACGCTGCCTCCCTGGACCCTTGCCACCTGAGACGACGACGAAGGGCCAGGAGTTCCCCACGACCCGGAAAACTACGGCTGGGTTGCGATCCGACAAACCGGATCGCACCGACCAAGCCGACAGAGACGCGCTCGGCCGGGGTCAGCCGCGCTACCGATCGAGACGCCGGCTGGCCCACATGCCGATGAGCAGCACGGCGCCGGCCAACAACACGAGCACCCCACCGACCAACACCAACTGCGGGGCCCGGCCCGACTTTTCCTCCGAGGTGGCGCTGAGCGCCGTCTCGGTACCCGCCGCAGTGAGATCGGCGCTCCAGCTCACCCGGCTGCCCGCCGACGTGCCCTCGGAGCGTTCCCCGTTGCTGTCGATCAGCTCGCCGGGCATGGAGACGGACAGGTCGAGCGTGAGCGACCCCGGGTTGTCCTTCAGCTCGGCGGCCAGGTCCTTGTCGCTGCGGCCCAACGCCAGGCCGTCGAGGGCGTCGGCCACGCCTTGGTCGGAGAACTGGGCGAGGTTGACCTCGGTGACGAGGCGACCGTCGAGGACGTACTTGGTGCCGCCGAACTTGTCGAGCACGTTGACCTGAAGGCCCTGCAGCGGTCCGTCGGGCCCGGTGATCTCCTCCAGGGTTGGCTGCAGGTCGCTCGGTCGTCCGTAGTCCTTCGTGACCAGTAGCTTCACCGAGCCGTCCTCGACCAGCTCGGGGTCGGTCACGTCCCAACCGGCTGCGGCCAGATCGCTGGTGTCGATCGCCTCCAGGCCTCCGATGCGTCCCAGCGCGTCGCGGTCGAGCTCGACGACCACCTCGACGGTGCCCGAGCCGTCCTCGGCCACGTCCACGTTCACCTCGGCGGTCGCCTCGCAACCGACGAGGCCGACGACGACCAACAACGCAAGCAGCACCGAGCGGATTCGGCGGGAGGGGGTTCGCACCCCCGTCACGGTAGACGGCCCCCACGGTGGCCAACGACCTCGAAGGCTCGGTGCCCGTAGCTGTCATGGCGAACGCGCAACCGCCCGGCTCGCCCTCGTGGGGCGGGCCGGGCCGTTGCTCTCGAGCTCGGGACGCTCAACCGAGCGTCCCGATCACGATCGTCGGATCAGTTACCGGACTCCGGGACATCGCCCGCCACATCGCCGGCAACCATCTCCGCCGGCGAGTCGGGCGGGATGAAGCCCTCGACCGCCTTGAACACCGCAATGTTCTCGTCCGGATTCTCCGGGTCGGGCTCAACGTCGACCACGATGATCTGGCCGGCGGTGAACTCCTTGTGGAGCAGCTTCTCCGAGACCGGATCCTCCACCTGGCGTTGGATCGCCCGGCGCAACGGCCTGGCCCCCAACGTCGGGTCGTACCCGGTATCGGCCAAGTGAATCTTCGCCGCCTCCGTGATCTCGAGGCCCATGCCCAATCCGGCGAGCTGCTCGGCAACCCGGGCGGTCATCAGATCGACGATCTGGATGACCTCGTCCTTGCTCAGCTCGTGGAAGACGATGACGTCGTCGATCCGGTTGAGAAACTCGGGCCGGAAGTGCGCCTTGAGTGCGTCGTTGACCTTGGCCTTCATCCGCTCGTAGCTGACCGCCTCATCATTGCGCGAGAAGCCGACGTTGGCCTTGCGCAGATCCGCGGTGCCCAGGTTGGAGGTCATGATCAGCACGGTGTTGCGGAAGTCGACCGAGCGGCCCTGGCTGTCGGTCAACCGGCCTTCCTCGAGGATCTGCAGCAGCGTGTTGAACACGTCGGGGTGGGCCTTTTCGATCTCGTCGAAGAGGACGACCGAGAACGGCTTGCGCCGCACGGCCTCGGTCAGCTGACCACCCTCTTCGTACCCGACGTACCCGGGGGGCGAACCGACCAGGCGGCTCACCGTGTGCTTCTCCATGTACTCGGACATGTCGAGGCTGATCATGGCGGTCTCGTCACCGAAGAGGAACTCGGCCAGCGTCTTGGCCAACTCGGTCTTGCCCACGCCTGAGGGGCCCAGGAAGATGAACGAACCGGACGGACGCTTCGGGTCCTTCAGCCCGGCGCGGGTGCGGCGGATCGCTTGGGACACCGACTTGATCGCCTGGTCCTGACCGATGACCCGCTCGTGGAGTTCGTCCTCCATGCGAAGCAGCTTGGTGGTCTCCTCCTCGGTGAGCTTGTAGACGGGAATACCCGTCCACATCGCCAGCACCTCGGCGATCGACTCCTCGTCGACCTCGTCAAAAAGATCCTCGCCCGAGGCCCTCAGCTCGGCCTCGGTGTTCTCCTTGGCCTCGAGCAACTCTTTCTCGCGGTCGCGCATGCGGCCGGCCTGCTCGAAGTCCTGGCTTTCGACCGCTTCCTTCTTCTGGCGGCTGACGTCGGCCAGTTCGGCCTCGAGCTCACGGAACTCCTCGGGGGCGGCCATGCGGCGGATGCGCAGCCGGCTGCCGGCCTCGTCGATCAGGTCGATCGCCTTGTCGGGGAGGAACCGATCGGAGATGTAGCGGTCGGCCAGGTTGCCGGCGGCGACGAGCGCCTGGTCGGTGATCGTCACCCGGTGGTGCTCCTCGTAGCGCTCGCGCAGCCCCTTGAGGATTTCGATCGTGTGGGCGACCGACGGTTCGTCGACGACGATCTTCTGGAAGCGCCGCTCGAGGGCGGCGTCCTTCTCGAGGTGCTTGCGGTACTCGTCCAACGTGGTGGCACCGATCGTCTGCAGCTCGCCTCGGGCCAGCATCGGCTTGAGGATCGAGGCTGCGTCGATGGCGCCCTCGGCCGCACCCGCGCCGACCAGGGTGTGGATCTCGTCGATGAACAAGATGATGTCGCCGCGGGTTTTGATCTCCTTCAGCACCTTCTTGAGGCGCTCCTCGAAGTCGCCGCGGTAGCGGGACCCGGCGACCAGGGCGCCGAGGTCGAGCGTGTACAGCTGCTTGCCGGTCAGCGTGTCGGGCACGTCGCCATCGGCGATCGCCTGGGCCAGGCCCTCGACGATCGCTGTCTTGCCCACGCCGGGCTCGCCGACGAGCACCGGGTTGTTCTTGGTGCGGCGGCTGAGCACCTGCATCATCCGCTCGGTCTCCTTCGAGCGACCGATGACCGGGTCGAGCTTGTGTTCCTTGGCCAACTGGGTGAAGTTGCGCCCGAACTGGTCGAGCACGGGCGAGCCGGACTGGCCGCCTTCTCCGCTGGATCCGCCGGTGCCGGCGGCGGCCTTCTCGCCGCTGCCGCTGGCGCCCTGCGGGCCGGAGTAGCCCGACAGCAGCTGGATGACCTGCTGGCGAACACGCGACAGGTCGGCGCCCAACTTGACGAGCACCTGGGCGGCCACGCCCTCACCCTCGCGGATGAGGCCGAGCAGGATGTGCTCGGTGCCGATGTAGTTGTGGCCGAGCTGCAGTGCTTCGCGCAGCGACAGCTCGAGCACCTTCTTGGCACGGGGGGTGAAGGGGATGTGCCCCGACGGCGATGAGCCGCCCTGGCCGATGATCTCCTCGACCTGACTGCGCACCGCTTCGAGGGAGATCCCGAGGGATTCCAGGGCCTTGGCGGCGACGCCTTCGCCCTCGTGGATCAGCCCGAGCAGGATGTGCTCGGTACCGATGTAGTTGTGGTTGAGAAGTCGAGCTTCTTCCTGGGCCAAAACGACGACCCGGCGAGCCCGATCAGTAAAGCGTTCGAACACGAGAGATTGCCTCCATACAGGGCCACATAGCCCCGAGACGAGTGATGCAGAGTGTAACCGGAGGCGGCTTCGTTTCGTTCCCGCGGGCTGTAGTGAATTCTCAGCCAGGTACTTTGGGCCCCTGGGCTTCGAGTTGCCGGGCCGCCTCGGAGAAGGTCACGCACCGAACGTCGCTGCGTCCGCATGCGTCCTGGACGAATGAGAGTACCGCCGCGTCGCTCGACGCGCTCTGCGCCCTCTCACCGGCGACGGTGACGACGAAGGGAGCCCGATCGCCGGTCATCGCCGCCGCCAGGCCGTCGGCCAGTTCGGCCTCGAGCGCGCCGGCGTTGGCCGTCGACGTGTCGACCGCCGGCGAGAAGTGCCAGAGCCCAAGGCTTTGCCGGGGTGGGGCGCCCTGCGCCGTCGCCGCCGGCCGGGCGACCATCCAGTGGAGGTCGGCCTCGGCGAGGGCGCTGGCCAGAGCGGTCGGTCCGGCAGCGCTTGCGGCGGTCCCGTCGGCGACGTCGGCGCAGCGGGCGGCGGCGCCGTTCAGCCCGCCGGCGAACAGGTCGGGCAGCTCATCGCCCCAGGCGTTGTACTGGTTGGGGTGAGCCCCCACCGAGCGCAACTGGCCCAGCTCGGAGGACCAATCCCCGGCGCTCCACCCGTCGGCGCCGTCCTTGGGACAGTCGTCGGGCCCCAGCCCGGCGGCCACCTCGTGTCCGGCTGTGGCACGGTCGGCCAGTGCGTCGACCAGCGCTCCGACCTGGCGCCGGGCCTCATCATCGCCTGCAGCGACCGGTGCCGGGGCCTTCTGCCCCGGGCCGGACGGCAGATAGCGGTCGATGCCGACCGGTCCGAGCAGGTCGGTGATCGAGGTGAAGAAGGTGAACCGGGCGTCGGTCGCTGCCGCCACGTCCTCCCAGCGGCGCACCCGCTCGGCGCTCAACCCGCCCCCGACGCCGATGACGACCAGTTGCGGGTCGACATCGGCGGACGCTGGGGTCTGCTGGTCGGGGGGCGTCGTGGATGCCGCCGCGCCCGATGGAGGCTCCGCCGCCGCCGACCCCACACCCATCCGGGGTCCGGCCGGGCCAGCAGGCGATACCAGATCGCCAAGGCGACCGAGCAGCAGCACAGCGACAACGACGGCGACCAGGGCCCCGACCAGCCGGGTGCGCGGGTCGCGGACCAGGTCGATCGGCCCGGTCTGACCGTCGATGCCCAGCCGGTGGAGCAGCCCGGTACTCGATGCGCCGACCACAAGCCGGTGGTCGGGCTGGGGCGCTCGAAGGGCCTCGGCGAAGTTCGAGGGTGCCGCGACGGGTGGCTCGTCGTGGCTGGTCGGGTTGGCCTGGGGCGGGCCGAGCACCCCGGGGACCGCATCGGGGTCGACCCAGGACCGGGTCGACGGGTCGACCGACGGGTTGGGAATCACCACGTCGCCGGGCTCGGTCCAGCTCGAGCGCGGTTCCGCTCCGACGGTGGAGAACACCCCGGTGGTCGCGCCGGTCGGCGCTCCGCTGCCCGAACCGTGTCCGCGCGACTTTGTCGATCGTGATCGGGGCCAGAGCCGTTGTTGTGATGGCCGATCGCCGCGCTCGCGCATGGGAATCCCTCCCAGGAGATCCGCCGCCCGCGCCCATCCACCGTACCGCCCGGTCGCGCCCGATTCGCGGATCCCACCCGCTGCGTCGAATGCCCACCAGATGCGACACTGCACAGATGCCACGACCCGAAACGTCTGTCCGCCTCAGCGACGAGGTCAGCTCCGCCCTGGCCGAGGGCCACCCGGTCGTCGCCCTCGAATCGACGATCTTCTCCCGGATGGGCCTGCCCGCCCCCCACAACCAATCCGCGCTCGCCGCCTGCCTCGACTCGGTACGGTCCGGCGGTGCCGTTCCGGCGATCACCGCCGTGGTCGACGGCGAGGCCCGGGTGGGGCTTGACCCCGACGAGCACGGGCGCATCCTCGAGGCGGACACGAAGACCTCGCGCCGGGACCTGGGGGTGGCGATCGGCGCCCGCTGGCCGGTTGGAGCCACCACCGTGGCTGCCTCGCTGCGGCTGGCCGCCCTGGCGGGAATCTCGGTGTTCGCCACCGGCGGGATCGGTGGTGCCCACCGGGGCTGGGCCGAGACGGGCGACGTGTCGGCCGACCTGGGCGCCCTGGCCAGCGAGCCGGTCGTGTGCGTGTCAGCGGGCGCCAAGGCCTTCCTCGACCTCGGCGCCACCTTGGAGCGTCTCGACACGTTGGGCGTGCCGGTCCTCGGTTGGCGCACCGACGCTTTTCCAGCCTTCTACTCCCGCGACTCGGGCCATCCGGTGCCCCACCGGGTGGACGACCTCGACGAACTGGCCGCCATCGTGGGGGCCACATGGTCGCTGGGCCACCCCGGCGGCCTGCTGGTCGCCAACCCGATCCCCGCCGAGGCCGAGATTCCCTTCGGTGAGATTCGGCCCCATATCGACGAGGCGCTCGGCTCGGCCCGCCGGCTGGGCGTGACCGGCCCGGGGGTGACCCCGTGGGTGCTCGAAGCGATCCGAGAGGCCACCTTCGGCCGCTCGGTGCCCGCCAACCTGGCGCTGGCCGCCGACAACGCTGCGTTGGCTGCCCGGCTGGCCACCGTCCTCGCCGAGTCCCGCTGACCCCGCCGCCGGTACCATGGCTGGGGTGACCGCCCCGGCCACCCCGCTGGGGTCTGCCCAGCTCCCCGAACTCGAGGCGTCCCTGCTGCGCGGGCTGTCCTTGGCCCGCTTGGCGGTGTTCGCCTGGATGGTGGTGGTCGTCATCGTCGCCCGCAACGACGTGGCCAACCCCTGGGTGGCATGGGGTGGGTTGGGGGTCATCGGGGTGTGGTCGCTGTGGGAGTTCGCCCGGGTCCGCGCTCCGATGACCCAACGCTTCGCCGGCATCGTCACCGTGATCGAAACCGGGCTGGCCGCCGCGCTGTTGATCGCCGATCCGTGGGTGTGGACTTCGACGGTCGGGCAGCGCTACGCCTCCGCGTGGCCGCTGATGCCGGTGCTGGCTGCGGCGATCATCTGGGAACGCCGGGGCGGGCTGGTCGCCGCCCTGACGCTGGGGGCGGTCAACGCGGTCGCCCTGGCCGGCCTGGCGTTCGTCGGCGAGCTGGCCAGGCTGGCCGACGCCGGGGGCCAGTCGCTGTCGATCGCGTCGACCGTGGCCCTCTGGCTGGTGGCCGGCCTCGCCGCCGGCGCCGTCGTCGAGCGGCTCGGCCGGGCCGAACGGCGGGTGGCCCAGGCCGAGGTTCGCGAGGAGATGGCGCGCGAACTGCACGACGGGGTGCTGCAAACCCTGGCGGTGGTCCAGCGCCGCAGCACCGACAGCGAACTGTCGCGCCTGGCCCGGGACCAGGAACTCGACCTGCGCTCATGGCTCTTCGGCGACGACGACCTCGCCGGCCCCGAACTCGCCCTCGGCCCGGCGTTGCGGGACGTCGCCCGGCGCGCCGAGCGCACCCACCGGCTGCGGGTGCAGGTGGTGGGGGTCGGTCTCGACGAGGACGCGGGCGGCGGCACTGAGGCCGCGGTCGACCCGTCGATCATCGCCGCACTCGCCGGCGCCGCTGGGGAAGCGATGACCAACGCCGCCAAACACGGCAACGCCGGGGCGGTGACGCTGTACGTCGAACTCGACGACGACGCGGTGTTCGTCTCCGTGAAGGACGACGGGGCGGGCTTCGACGTTGAGGGCGCCGAGGCCGGCATCGGCATGTCGCAGTCGATCACCGGCCGCATCGAGGCGGTGGGCGGGCGGGTCGGGTGGCGCAGCACAGCGCCACACGGCGCCGAGGTGAGCCTGACCGTGCCCCTCACCGACGGCCGGAATCAGCGCCGGCGGGGGGCCGAGCCCAGGTAGGCCGCTTCGAGCGCCGCCCGGTCGGCGAGCAGCTGTTCGGACGGTTCGTCCCGGATCACCCGCCCGCCGCCGAGCACCACGCCGCGGTCGGCCACCGCCAACACCGCATCGACAAACTGTTCGACGACGAGCACCGCTGTGTCGCCCTCGTCGGCCAGGGCCCGCAGGCCGGACAGCAGTTCGACGACGACCCGGGCAGCCAGCCCCATCGACAGCTCGTCGATGCAGAGCACCTTCGGGCGACGCACGATCCCCAGGGCCACCGCCAGCTGCTGTTGTTCGCCGCCCGAGCATGCCCCGGCGCGCCGGGCGGCCAGCCCCGCGAGTGCGGGGAACACCCCGGCCGCCTCGTCGACCGAGGACCCGACCAGGCGGAGGTGTTCGGCGACGGTGAGGCTGGGGAACAGGCCACGGTCATCGGGAACCGACACCATTCCGGCGGCCACCCGGGCTCCAGCCGCGGCCGAGCCCAGCTCCACCCCGTCGACTCGCACCGACCCGTCGGCGCCCGGAACCAGCCCGGCGATCGCCGACAACACCGTCGTCTTGCCGGCGCCGTTAGGCCCGAGCACTGCAACGACTTCGCCGGGTCGCACCCGTAGCGACACGCCGGACAGCACCGTGCTGTCGCCGTAGGCGGCGGTGAGCCCCTCGACCACCAGGCCCTCCTCGGTCACCGGGCGGTCCCCAGGTAGGCGGCGATGACCTCGCCGTCGGCGCGGACCTCCTCGGGCGTTCCGTCGGTGAGCACCCGGCCGCCGACGAGGACCACCACCCGGGAGCACAGCCGGAAGACCAGCGCTGTGTCGTGCTCGATCAGCACGATCCCCAGGCCCTCGGCGGCCAGGGATTCGACAACGGAGGCCAGCGCCTCGATTTCGGTCGGATCCAGTCCTGCGGCGGGCTCGTCGAGCACCACGACCGCCGCCCCGGCGACGACAGCGCGGGCGACCCCGCCCAGCTTGCGTTGCCCGAGCGACAGCTCGCCGGGCCGCCGGCCGCCCCGTCCGCCCAGCCCGACCCGCTCCAAGGTGGCCGCGAGGTGGGCGGCGTCGGCGTGCGGCGCGGCCACCGCGCAATTCTGCGCCAGGGTGAGGTCGTCGATCAGCTCGACGGTCTGCCAGGTGCGGGCCAGGCCCGCCCGGGCCCGCCGGTGGGGCGGTCGCCCGGTGACGTCGTGCCCGTTCACTTCGACGGTTCCGTCGTGGGCGACGAAGCCGCACCAGGCGTCGACCAGCGAGGTCTTGCCCGCCCCGTTAGGCCCGATCAGCCCGACGATCTCGCCGCGCTGAACGCTGAGGGACACGTCGTCGGTGGCCCGCACGCCTCCGTAGCTCACCCCGACGTGTGCGGTCATCAGCGCAGGTGGTTGGTCGACCGGCTCGGCCGATGCGACCAGGGGCGACGGCGCGAAGTTGATCTCAGCCGCCCACGAGCGAGGCCAGGCCCCAGATCGCGGCCACCAATCCGACGATGATCATGGCGACCGCTCGCCCCACCGGCGGATGGGCGGCGCCGGTCGAGCCCGCCGTCTTGGCCTTGCCGGGCCGTCCGCCCGGCTCGGACCCATCGCGCAGGTGCGTCGGCGGCCGAAGCAGCGCCGCCACGTTGCCGACCACCAGCGCACCCCCGAAGGCGAGCACCAGCCAGGCAAGCAGGTCTTCTCCGAGGAACAGTTCAGGGTTCTGGGCCAGCACACCCCCATTCTGGCCGCCGAAGCCCCCGCCCGCACCCGCACCACCTCCTTGCAACACCTCCCGCAGCGGCTCCCGGGCGTGACACCCGCCGCCGTTCCCGAAAGAATGAGGTGATGGCCACCCCTTCGTCCCACTCTGCGTCCCCACGTCGGAAGCCCGACCGCCCGTGGATGATGCGGACCTACTCGGGCCACTCGACCGCCCGTGCGTCCAACGCCTTGTACCGCACCAACCTGGCCAAGGGTCAGACCGGCCTGTCGATCGCCTTCGACCTGCCCACCCAGACCGGCTACGACCCCGACGACCCCCGCAGCCGGGGCGAGGTCGGCAAGGTCGGGGTGCCGGTGGCCCACCTGGGGCACATGGCCACCCTGCTCGACGGCATCCCGCAGGGCGAGATGAACACGTCGATGACGATCAACGCACCCGCCGCCTGGATGCTGGGCCTCTACGTGGCCAACGCCAGGGCCAACGGCGTCGACTCACACGCGCTGCGCGGCACCACCCAGAACGACATCGTCAAGGAGTACCTGTCGCGGGGGACATTCATCTTCGGCCCCGAGCACTCCCGACGGCTGATCGTCGACATGTTCGCCTATTGCAACACCAACGTTCCGCTGTGGAACCCGATGAACGTGTGCAGCTACCACCTCCAGGAGGCGGGCGCGACGCCCACCCAGGAGATCGCCTATGCGCTGGCGACCGCCATCGGGGTGCTCGACGCGGTGCGGGACTCGGGCCAGGTGCCGCTCGACAAGATGCCCGAGATCGTCGCTTCGATCTCGTTCTTCGTCAACGCCGGCATCCGCTTCGTCGAGGAGACCGCCAAGATGCGGGCGTTCACCCGGATGTGGGACCGCATCACCGAGGAGCGCTACGGGGTGAGCGACCCCAAGGCCCGCCGGTTCCGCTACGGCGTGCAGGTCAACAGCCTGGGGCTGACCGAGGCGCAGCCGGAGAACAACGTGCAGCGCATCGTGTTGGAGGCGCTCGGCGTCACCCTGTCGCGCAACGCCCGCACCCGGTCGCTGCAGCTGCCCGCCTGGAACGAGGCGCTGGGGCTGCCCCGCCCGTGGGACCAGCAGTGGTCCTTGCGCATCCAGCAGGTGCTGGCCCAGGAGACCGACCTGTTGGAGTACGACGACCTGTTCGAGGGCAGCCACGTGATGGAGGCCCTCACCCGGAACCTGGTCGACGAGGCCCAGGCCGAGCTCGACGACGTGCTGTCGCTGGGCGGGGCGTTCGAGGCGATCGACGAGCTGAAGGGCCGCCTGGTGCGCAGCCACACCGAGCGCATGCGCCGCATCGAGGGCGGCGACCTGCCGGTCATCGGCGTCAACTGCAACACCTCGACCGCCGAGTCGCCGCTCGGCGGCAACGAGTCGATCATGAAGGTCGACCCCGAGGTGGCCGCCGAGACGATCGCCGACGTCCAGGCCTGGCGCGAGGCCCGCAACGCCTCCGAGGTCGACGCCGCACTCGCCGAGCTGGAGCGGGTGGCCCGCAGCGACGAGAACATCATGGCCTCGACGATCGCCCTGGCCGAGGTGGGCGGCACGACCGGCGAGTGGGCCGGGGTGCTGCGCGAGACGTTTGGCGAGTACCGGGCACCGACCGGCGTCGGCACCGCCGCCGGAGCCGGCCCCGGCAACGATGGCCTGGCAGCTGTCGCACGACGGGTGCAGGCGCTGCCCGGTGGGCCGGTGCGGCTGCTCGTCGGCAAGCCCGGCCTCGACGGCCACTCCAACGGGGCCGAGCAGATCGCCGTCGCCGCCCGCGACGCCGGCATGGAGGTGATCTATGCCGGCATTCGCCTGACCCCGGCTCAGATCGCAGCGGCCGCCCGCGACGAGGACGTTGAGGTCGTCGGCCTGTCGATCCTGTCCGGGTCGCACCTGGAGCTGGTGCCGGAGGTCGTCCGGCTGCTCGCGGAGGATGGCGTTGACGTGCCGGTGATCGTTGGCGGCATCATCCCCCCCGACGACGAGGCACGTCTCCTCAGCCAGGGGATCACCGCTGTGTATACGCCCAAGAACTTCGAGCTGGCGACCATCATGGGCGACATCGCCAACCTGGCGATCGCTCGGCGCTAGCCCGACTGCGTTCGGCCCCTGCGCAATCGACCCGGCTCGGGGCTCACCGACGGTTGCGGCAGGGCTCCAGGTCGGCACCTCATCAGGGAACGGTCGCCCGCCGACTCCCGAACGCGGAGGCCCGGTGGGTATGGTCACCGATCCGGACGGCAGCGAGGAACCACCACATGAGGCGAGGTGTGCGATGTTTGGCCGCGGCCGTCATGGTGGTGGCTGCCACGGGCTGCAACTTCACCGAGAGCGAAGAGATCGCCCGCCCCGACGATAGCGTTGCGACGACGGCGAGTTCGGCGACGACGACCAGCGGAGTACCGAGCGGCGCCAAGCCCCTCGTGGCGCTGGCCGATGGCGCTCAACCCAAACCTGGAGCGACCGTCGACGTGACGACGGTGAAGCAGCTCCAGGCCCAGCTCGTCTCCAAGCAGACCGCCGCCGACCTGCCCGCAGCCGATGGGCGCTACGACCTGACCGGCCGCGTCATCGTCGCACCGCAGCCGGTGATCGACGGGCTGGTCGATGACGGCCGGCTGAGCGATGCGATCACCGCCGACGTCGCGTTCGTCGACGTGCTCGAGGACGAGGCCGGGACCAAGCCAGAGGCGACCAAACCAAACGGGGCCAAGGGCGGACCCAGCTCGTCCACGGCACCGGGCTCGAACGGCACGGTGGACAAGCCGGCGGCGTCCGCTCGAGCCGGCTCGATGCTCATCGGCGAGACCGGGCCGGTCCGCCTGGTGGTCGCCGGATCGGCCGACTGCTGCGGCTTCGCCCTCGTCCGGGAGCGGGATGCCTTCTCGGTCGAGGTCACCGCCTCGGCCCAGGGCCCGAAGTCGCTGCACGTCGTTGCCGTGACCGGCGTCGACCCGTTCGCCAAAGTCGCCAAGCGCGACGCGTACGTGCCCCCGGCGGCGACCGCCAAGCCGATCGGCAAGGTGGCGATCCCCGACATGACGGTGAAGCTGCCGGCGACCCCGCGCCCCCCCGGCGTCACCGATCCCCCAGCCGACCCGGACAAGCGGGCCTCCGTCGAGTTGCCCCCGCCGGCTCCACCGGGCAGTTGGTGCGGCTACCTGGCGATGCGCGCCGTGCCGTTCGACGAAATGGTGGTGATCTGGAACCAGCTCGGCCGACCCGCCCACATGGATGCCGACGGCAACGGCATCCCCTGCGAGACCCGCTACTAACCGCACGCGCCGGAAGCCTGCGATGTCACCTGTGGTTCATGACGCTGAGCTGCCCGCACCCCGCAGCGCAAGGGCGGCCTGGACGAGGGAGGCGTGGCTCAGCGCCTGGGGGAAGTTCCCGATGAACGCACCGGTTTCGGGGTCGACCTCTTCGGCGAAGAGGCCGAGGGGGCCGGCCATGGCGACCAGCTCGTCGAAGACGCTCCGGGCCTCGGACACGTCGCCGGTCAAGGCCAGCGCCTGAACCAGCCAGAACGAGCACGGCAGGAAGGCACCCTCGCCACCGGGCAGGCCGTCCTCACCCGGGGGATATCGGTAGACCAACGACCCACCGGCGCCCAGCTCCCGGCGGATGGCGGCGACCGTCGACCGGATCCGTTCCGAATCGGCGGGTTCCACACCGAGCAGCGGCAGCACGAGCACCGCTGCGTCGAGGTCGTCCGACCCGTAGGTCCGGGTGTAGGCGCCCACGACGTCGTTGTAGCCGTGGGCGGCGATGTCGGCGGCCAGCGCCGCGCGCTCCCGACGCCACGCGTCCTGCTGTCGCTTCGGGGTTCGCTGGGTTGCGGAGATGGCGAGGGCCCGGTCGAGGGCCAGCCAGGCCATCAGCTTGGAGTGGACGTGATGGGCCTCGTCGCCTCGGACCTCCCAGATACCGGCGTCGGGATCGCGCCAGCGGGCGACCACCTCGTCGACAAAGCCTCGCAGCGCCCGCCACGTCTCGGTGTACAGGCCGTGGCCGGCGGCGGTGAGCAACCAGGCGGCGTCGATCACCCACCCGTACCCATCGAGCTGATGCTGGTCGGCGGCCCCGTTGCCCACCCGAACCGGCCGGCTGTTGGCGTACCCGGGCCACCCCGTCAGCTCCCCTTCACCCCTGGGATGCCGCCCATGGAGGGTGAGCAGCACCGGCAGGCGGGGCCGGTCGCGGCGGCTGGCATGGAGCAGCCACGCCAGGAAGTGACGGGCCTCGTCATCCTTGCCCACGCCGAGGAACGCGCCGATACCGATGCTTGCGTCCCGGGGCCAGGCAAAGCGGTAGTCCCAGTTGCGGATGCCGCCCGGGTCTTCGGGAAGCGAGGTGGTGGGCGCCGCCACCGGCGCACCCGACGGGGAGTAGGTGAGCAGCCGAAGGGTGAGCAGGCTGCGCACCACGGTGTCGCGGTGGGGAATGTCGTCGGGGATGTCGGCGCACCAGCTGCGCCAGCCCCGCTCGTCGTCGCACACGGCGGCCCACGCTCTCGCAGGGTCGACATAGATCAGCGGCTCGTGATCGGCGACACCGACGACGATGGTCAGGTCCTCGCCGGCCTCGATGGTCACCGTGTGGGTCCGACCCGGTTCGAGGTCGAGGTTCGCCGAGCAGGTCAGCGCCATAGCTTCGGCACCCCACGAGCACACGGTGACGTCGCCGCGCCGCTCGACACGTGGTGCGACATGGCGTTCGCCGAGGCGGGGATCGAACTCGATGCCGACCTCGACCGGGCCCTCGACCGCGCTGAGGCGCCGTACGAGCAGCGTGGTCGGCAGGAACCGTCCGGCGACCTCGCTCACCATGGCTTCGGTAAGCGTCAACCGGCCGGCGTCGGTTACCCACGTGGTGCGGAGCGTCGCGGTCTCGTGCCGGTACTCGCGGTCAATCACGGTGGCGGGGGCGTTCGGACCCATGCGAAACCGACCGGCGGCGACGCCGCCGACGAGCCGACCGAACACGGGCGAACCGTCGAAACTCGGGATGCACATCCAGTCGATCGAGCCGTCCGAGCCGACCAGCGCCGCCGTTCGGGTGTCACCGATCATCCCCAGGTCCTCGATCGGCCGGCTCGCCCCGCGCACGGCCTCGTCGACGGCGTCCACGTCAGGTGGCGCGCAACAGGACGCCGAGCGCGATGCCATAGAGGATGTGGGCGACGATCGCCACCGCCGGGGTCCGGGCCCCGTAGTTGAGGCCAAACGGTCCCGGCGGTTCGAGGGAGGCGGTTGACGATCGCCCCGCCCGCGACGACGCCATGTTCGGGTTGACGACTGCGAACCAGGGCACGAGCACGGTGAGCACGATGGCGACGTGAACGATGCCGAGCAGGCCGCCGAGCCACCACGTCGCCCGGCCGAGCAGGGCGAAGACGGCGGCGTAGCCGAGCGCGAAGCCCTGCCCGATGCCGAGGTGGATAAAGAACCCTGCAGCGCGGGCCTTGTCCGGGTCCTCGGTGACGATCGTGCCGAGCATGAGCGGCAGGTCGAGTCGGGTGAGCCCGAGCATCTGCGCGCCGACCATCACGCCGGTGAGCGCAGCGGTGGCGACAAACCCGAAGACGGCCCAGCCCGCCCAGTCCATCTCAGGCCCCCGGCCCAACGGCCGTGCAAGGTGCGGGCGCGCAACCCTTCCAAACCGGCTGTGCACCCCTGCTGCATGCGGGCCCGCCGATCGAACTCATGTCACGAAGCGGCGAGCGCTTGTGCTTTGGTGTCGAGCGACCCGATCAGGTGCTCGAAGGAGGCGTTGAACTTGTCCACGCCCTCGGTCTCGAGTGTCCGGCCGACGTCCTCGAGGTCGATTCCCACCGCCTCGAGGTCGTCGATGACCTGCTGTGCCGCGTCGGCATCGATGTCGACGGTACGAGCGAGGGTTCCGTGGTCCTCGAATGCCGCGATCGTGTCCTCGGGCAGCGTGTTGACCGTGTCGTCGCCGATGAGGTTGTCGACGTAGAGCGTGTCGGGATACGTCGGATTCTTGGTGGAGGTCGATGCCCACAACGGTCGTTGGGGGCGCGCACCTCGTGCCGCCAAAGCCTCCCAGCGATCGCCTGCGAACCGATCCCGGAAGAGCCGGTAGGCGACCTGCGCCTGGGCCACCGCCGCCCGGCCACGCAGCGCCAACGCCTCGTCGCCCCCGATCGCCTCCAAGCGTCGATCAACCTCGACATCGACCCTGCTGACGAAGAACGAGGCAACCGAGTGAACCGACGAGAGGTCGCCACCTCGTCCGGCGGCCGCCTCCAGACCCGAGAGGTACGCCTCGATCACCTCCGCGTAACGGTCGATCGAGAAGATGAGGGTGACGTTGATGCTGCGAGCCCCGGCGATCATCGCCGCGATGGCATCGACGCCCTCGACCGTCGCAGGGATCTTGACGAGCAGGTTCGGTCGGTCGATCCGCTCATGCAGATCCTGTGCCGCCCGGATCGTCCCGTCGACGTCGTGGGCCAACTCGGGGGCGACCTCGATCGAGACGAACCCGTCGCCACCCCCGCTGGCGTCGTAGACCGGTCGCAACACGCCGAGCGCGTCGACGACATCGTCGACGACGACATCCCAATAGGCGTCGATCAGCTCACGGCCGGCACGGAGCAGATCGGCGAACTGAGCGTCGTAGGCATTCGAGCCCTCGATCGCCTTGGCGAAGATGGTCGGGTTGGCGGTCACACCGCGAATCCCCTCGCTCACCATGCGAGCGAGGGTGCCATCGCGCAGGTAATCCCGCGTGAGGTTGTCCAGCCATGGGCTCTGCCCGTACCCGTCGTGGAGCTGCTGAAGTCGAGTCATGTTTGGCTCCCTACTTCTTAAAGAGGGTCGCGTTAGTTATAGAACGCATGAGGGGTTGCGTCAAGGGCCTGGCTCGAGACCGGCCGATCCCCTACCCGGCCGGTCGACCCCGCTCGTCCCGGCCCGCCCAGCGGATCCTGCCCGGGGTCTCCGAGAACCGGGCGAGCAGCCCCGGCATGGCGATGCCGTCGACGGTGACGGTCGCGTCCCGCTCGGCGAAGTGGGGGTCGTCGGCCACGTCGGCCATCGAGTAGATCGGCGCCACCGCAGCGTCGGCCGCATCGAACGCTGTCAGCACCTCGTCGAGCGTGCGCTCGGCGATGAAGGCCGCCACGGCAGCGTCCAGCTCGGCGCGGTGCGCCACCCGCCCGGCGAAGGACCTCAGCCGTTCGTCGTCGCCCAGCCCCACCATGGTGGCGACGCGTGCGGCCACCGTGTCGGCGGAAGCGGACAGCGCCACCCAGCGCCCGTCGGCAGTCTCATAGGCGTTGCGGGGCACCGAGTAGGGCAGCTCCGAGCCCATGCGGGGCTGCAGGGTGCCGTCGGCTGCATAGGCCGCCCAGTTATGCCCCATGAACGAGAACAGGCTGTCGAGCAGGCTGACGTCGACCACCTGGCCCACCCCGGCGTGCACGGCGGCCATCGTGGCGTAGGCGGCCACCACCGCTGTCAGTTCGTCGGTCAGCGCGATCGGCGGCAACACCGGAGGGCCATCCGGGCTGCCGTTGATGTCGGCGAAGCCCGACATCGCCTCGGCGATCGTGGCGAACCCGGGTCGTCCGGCATGGGGGCCGTCCTGACCGAAGCCGGTCACCCGGGTGATCACCAGCGTGGGGTTGGCCTCCCACAGCACGTCCGGCGCCAACCCCAGGCGTTCGAGTGTGCCCGGGCGGAAATTCTCGATCAGCACGTCGGCCTCAGCGGCCAGCGCCAGCACCGCCTCAAGGCCGCCGTCGGTCTTGAGGTCGGCGGTTCGCAGCACCTTGTTGCGGGCGGTAATCCGCCACAACAGCGACGGTCCCCCGTCCGGTGCCGGGAACCCCATCGCCCGGGTGGGGTCGGGGCGATCCGGGTGCTCGACCTTGACAACATCGGCACCCAGGTCGGCGAGCAAACGTCCGGCGCCCGGGCCGGCGAGCACGGTGGCCAGCTCGAGCACCTTGAGGCCGACCAGGGGTCCGGCCGCCGGCGGGTCGCCGGGGTCGGGCTCGGGCCAGCGGCGGCGCTCGGCGGCGGAGATTCAGCGCCCCAGATCGATCGAGAAGCAGCGATCGCCGAGCTCTCCGAAGGAGTAGATCGGATAGACCCCGCCAAACATGCCCCGGGTGCGATCGGTCCATTCGAGCGCCCGAGCGGTGGACACCCGGCGGAGCACCTGCACCAGCGTGCCCTCGTGAAGGCGGTACTCGGCCCAGGCGCCCGGGAAGTCCTTCACGCTGGCCACCTCGACGTAGGGCACGTCGCCCGATGCCGCCACAACCCGGCGCCGGTTGCGGTGGGTGTGCCCGGCGAAATAGCCGCGCACGTTAAGGCGGCGGGCGATCAGCGCCTGCAGGGCCTCGGATGCGTCGGGCAGGATGCCAAAAAATCGATCGGTTCGCTGGTCCTCGTCGGGCAGCCAGATCTGGTGATGGCCAAACACGAGCACCGGCACGTCGCTGTCGGCCGCCTCATCGTCGAGCCGCTCGAGTTGCTCGGCGCTCAGGTCGCCGTTGGGGTGGCCATCGCGGGAGGTGTCCAACATGACCGCCAGCGCGCCCGGCAGCTCAACCCGTTCGTAGCTGGGCCCCACCTCGACGTGGTGGTAGCTCTCGTGGTTGCCCCGGATGAAGTGCAGCCGGTCGCCGAATGCCGGCCGGTAGGTCGCCTCGAACTCGGCGAGCTGCTCGGCGGACCCGTCGGTGGTCAGATCGCCCTTCACCAGCACTGCAACCGGGTCGAGCTCGGCGATCTCGGCCACCGCATCGGTGTTCATCAGCGTCGGGTACGGCGTGCTCCCCGGCGGCACCGAGAACGCCTCGCCCTGCCCGTCGATCAGCCCGGCCTCGGTCTCGCCGAAGTGCACGTCGTTGACCGTGGCGAACGTACCGAGCAGCTCGCCCTTGGGTCGGGGCAGGGTCGTCGCGTCCAGACCGTCGAATCGGTAGGCGGTCGCCGGCTCCAGGCCAACATGGCGATGAACGGTGGTGCCGTCGTGGACGGTCACCTCGTCGGGGGCGACGGTCGTCAGTTCCATCGCTGGTCAACCTATCCGCGCTCGAAGGCTCCTGAGTGCTCAGAGACCCCAGGGACGACGTCGGCGCAGCGGCGCCGGCTTGGTCCACCAGCGACCGGAGAAGCGCCACCGGGGCGCTGTGATCCGCTCGTCAGCGCCGACGGATCGGGGGTAGGCCACCTGGATGGCGGCGACGATCGCCACGACCTCATCGTCGGCAGGGGCCGGGGTGATCGTGCGCACGCCAACCGCCGATTCGTCGTGCTGAAGGCTGGGGCTCACAGCGGCACGTTACCGTGCTTGCGGGCGGGCAGCTCCTCGCGCTTGGAGCGCAGCATCTCCAGCCCGGCGACCAGCTTGCGCCGGGTCTCGGCCGGGTCGATCACGTCGTCGATGTAGCCGCGGTCGGCCGCCTCCCACGGGTTGAGGTGGTTCTCCTCGTAGGCCGCCACCAGCTCGGCCCGCTTGGCCACCGGATCCTCGGCTGCCGCCAGCTCCCGACGGTTGACGATCTCGACCGCGCCCTGGGCGCCCATCACCGCCAGCTCCGCCGACGGCCAGGCAAACGCCAGGTCGGCACCGATGCTCTTGGAGTTCATCACCACGTAGGCGCCGCCGTAGGCCTTGCGGGTGATCACCTGGATGCGGGGCACGGTGGCCTCGCAGTAGGCGTACAGCAGCTTGGCTCCGTGGCGGATGATGCCGTTGTGCTCCTGGTCGACGCCGGGAAGAAACCCGGGTACGTCGACGAAGGTCACCAGCGGCACGTTGAACGCGTCGCAGGTGCGGACGAAGCGGGCGGCCTTCTCGGAGGACTCGATGTCGAGCACCCCGGCGTACATCGCCGGCTGGTTGCCGACGATGCCGACCGAGTGGCCACCGATGCGGGCGTAGCCACACGTGATCGAGCCGGCCCAGCGGGGGGCATATTCGAAGTACTCGCCGTCATCGGCGATCGCCCGAATGACCTCGGTCATGTCATAAGGCATGTTGGAGTTGAGCGGGATCATGTCGCGCAGCTCGGGCACCAGCCGGTCGGGCGGGTCGTCCGAGGGCAGGAACGGCGGCTCCTCCAGGTTGTTGGCCGGGAGGAAACTCAACAGGAACTTCACGTCGTCGAGCACCGACTTCTCGTCGGGTCCGGCGAACTGGGCGACGCCCGACTTGGACGAGTGGGCGCCCGCGCCGCCGAGCTCCTCGAGCGTCACCGTCTCGCCGGTCACGGTCTTCACCACGTCGGGACCGGTGATGAACATGTGCGAGGTCTCGTCGACCATGAAGATGAAGTCGGTCATCGCCGGGCTGTACACCGCTCCGCCGGCGCACGGGCCCATGATCACCGAGATCTGCGGGGTGACGCCGGAGGCCCGGACGTTGCGGTGGAAGATGCCGCCGTAGCTGGCCAGGCTGACCACGCCCTCCTGGATGCGGGCGCCGGCGCCGTCGTTGAGGCCGACCAGGGGGGCCCCGGCCTTGAGCGCCAGGTCCATCACCTTGTGGATCTTCTCGGCGAACACCTCGCCGAGGGCGCCACCGAACACGGTGAAGTCCTGACTGAACACGAACACTTTGCGACCATCGACGGTGCCCCAGCCGGTGATCACCCCGTCGCCGTAGGGGCGGTAGTCGTCCTTCAGCGAGGAGGAGCGGCTGCGGGCCAGCTGGTCGAGCTCGTTGAACGAGCCTTCGTCGAGCAGGTACTCGAGACGCTCGCGGGCCAGCATCTTGCCGCCGGATCGCTGGCGTTCGACGAGGCGCTCCGAACCGGCGTTGAGGGATTCCTGGCGCCGCCGGTGCAGATCATCGATGCGAGCGGACATGCTGTTCTCCATAAGAGCGCCAAAGTTAGGGTGCGCCGGACAGCCGCACCAATGAGCGGCCACCCTCGCAGGCCAACTCGGGAGTCCGGATGTACGCCAGGGCGCGCTCTGGGCTCCCGCTGCGTGCGCCGACCCGAACCCGGGAGTCCAGACGTGCGTCAGAGCGCGCTCTGCGCTCCCCAGTACGATTTTCTCGAACCAGTTGCCGAGGGGAGTCCCAGATGCAGTTGCCGGTGATGCCGCCGATCAAGCCGATGTTGGCCAGGGCGACGACGACGGTGCCCGAGGCCGATGGGCTGCTGTACGAGCCGAAGTGGGACGGCTACCGCTGCGTGGTCTTTCGCGACGGCGACGAGGTGGAGCTCAGCTCCCGAGGCCAGAAGTCGCTCACCCGTTACTTCCCCGAGCTGATCGACCCGATCCGCGCCCAGCTTCCACGCCGCTGCGTCGTCGACTGCGAGGTGGTCGTCGTCACGCCCGACGGGCTCGACTTCGACCTGCTCGGCCAGCGCATTCACCCGGCGGAGAGTAGGATCGAGCGGCTGTCGGTCGAGACACCCGCCTCGCTGGTCGTCTTCGACCTGCTGGCGCTCGACGAGGTTGACCTTCGCCCAATGGCCTTCATCGAACGGCGCGGTGCGCTCGTGTCGCTGTTGGCCGATGTCATCCCTCCGGTTCATCTGTCGCCGGTCACCGACGACCCGGAGGTCGCCCAGGACTGGTTTCGGCGCTTCGAGGGCGCCGGGTTCGACGGGGTGATGGCCAAGCGCTCGGACGGCGTCTACGAGGAGGACAAGCGCAGCCTCACCAAGGTGAAGCACCGACACAGCATCGACGTCGTCGTCGCCGGCTACCGCCCCCACAAGTCCGGCGACGGCGTCGGCTCGATGATGCTCGGGTTGTACGACCGGCCCGAGGGCGATCGAGCAGCGTCGCTGCAACATGTCGGGGTGGCCTCGGCGTTCAAAGCGGCCCAGCGTCCCGAGCTGGCCGAGCTGCTCGCGCCCTACCGGCTGGGCGAGGGCGAGCCCCACCCCTGGACCGGGTGGGCCGACCCCGAGCAACACGCCGATGGCGGCGTGCGCATGCCCGGTGCCCCCAACCGTTGGTCGGCCAAGCGCGACCACAGCTGGGTGCCGCTGCGGCCCGAGCTGGTGGCCGAAGTGGTGGTCGAACAGCTCACCAAGGGCCGCTTTCGCCACCCCGCCCGCTTCCAGCGTTGGCGCAGCGACCGCACCCCCCGCTCCTGCACCTACGACCAGGTCGACATCGCCGCACCGGCCGAGCTGTTCGAGCTCTTTCCGGAGGCGCCCACTCCCTAAACCCGGCTGCGGCGCAACAACCGAGGCGCACCGGCCGAGCTGTTCGAGCTCTTTCCGGAGGCGCCCACTCCCTAAACCCGGCTGCGGCGCAACAACCGAGGCGCACCGGCCGAGCTGTTCGAGCTCGTTCCGGAGGCACCCACCACCTGATGCTCAGCCGGCGGCGGACTCACCCGGTTCGCCGGAGCCGAGCTTTGCGTCCTCTTCGCTCAGCCGGGGCGAGGTCTGATTCTCGGGCCGAATGCCGGTGACGTTGTCGTACAGGTCGCGAAGGCGGTCCATATCAGCGGTCACGTCGCCGGTCAGCTTGAACGAAGGTCCGAAGCCACCGGTGCGGTTGGGCCAGTCGATGTAGCCCAGCACCACCGGCACGTCGGCGGCGCGAGCGATGCGATAGAAGCCCGACTTCCAGTACTCCCGCTTGCCGCGAGTGCCTTCGGGGGTGATCACCAGACCCATGCGGGGGCCATCCCGAAACCGCTCGGCCATCTGCTCCACCAGCCCACCAGGATGGGATCGGTCCACGGCGATGCCACCAGTCCACCGCATGATCGGCCCCATCGGCCCCTTGAACAGTTCCTCCTTGCCCAGCCAGCTGAGCGGGACGTCCTTCGCCCAGGCATAGGAGAGCATGAACAAGAAGTCCCAGTTGCTCGTGTGCGGCCCGGCCACCAGGACGATCGATTCCTTCGGCACATCTCCAACGAAGTTCAAACGGGAGAGCCACAGAAATAGCCGCGCAAAGGCCTTCTTCATCATCATCGGAGATTATCCGCACCTTTGGGCCACGGTCGGGATCGATCACCCGGTAGCGGCGCACCAGTCGAGCAACGTGTCGAGATCCCAGGTGGTGAGGATGCGATCGGGATCGACCCCGCGCTCCCCCAGCCGCTCGTAGCCGTGGGCCACCCACTCAAGCTGGCCGGGAGCGTGGGCGTCGGAGTCAACCGAGACGAAACAGCCCCACTCGAGCGCCAGGTCCAGCAACTCGTCCGGTGGATCCTGTCGTTCGGGTCGGCAGTTGACCTCGACCGCTGTCCCGAACTGAGCGCAGGCGGCAAACACCAGCTCGGCGTCGAACGTGCTCGGGGGCCGACCCCGGCCGACGAGCTTTCGCCCGGTGCAGTGTCCGAGCACGTCGACGTGGGGGTTGGCGACGGCCCTCACCAGGCGCTCGGTCATCGGACGCTCGGGCATCGACAGCTTGGAGTGGGCCGAGGCGACCACCAGGTCGAGCCCGGCCAGGACGTCGTCGGGCAGGTCGAGGGTGCCGTCGGCGAGGATGTCGACCTCGCACCCGGTCAGGATCCGAAACGGCGCCAACTCCTCGTTGAGGGCGGCCACCTCGATCAGCTGCTCGGCGAGGCGCTCGGGCGTCAGCCCGTGGGCGATCGTCAGGCGGGGTGAATGGTCGGTGAGCGCCAAGTGGGTGCGACCGAGCGCCCGGGCGGTCATCGCCATCGTCCGGATCGGTGCCCCGCCGTCGGACCAGGTGGAGTGGCTGTGCAGGTCGCTGCGGCAGGCTTCGAACAGCGTGGCCCCGGCGCTCACCCGCAGGCGGGTTCGCTGCTCCAGCTTGGTCAGGTAGGCCGGCGGCCGGTCGAGCACAGCGTCGGCGATGACCGATGCGGTCGACGGACCGATGCCGTCCAGGTCGGTGAGGGTGCCCGCCTCAGCCCGTCGCTCCAGGTCGTCGTCGTCCATGCCGGCCGCCACCTCGGCGGCACGGGTGAACGCCTTGGCCTTGGCCGCCGGCTCGAACCCGCGGTCCAGGTAATACACCGCCAGGTTCAGCGCAGCGATCGCCGTGGTCGTCGTCGACATCGCCTCCGAGGCTATGTCTCGGGCACCACCGTCTCGGGCAACACCGTGGCGGTTACGTGCTCGGCCGGCTCGCCGACGGCAACGACGCCTCGACCGAACGGATATGTCCCGGTGCGGTTACTGGCCCTGCTTGGCCACCGCTTCGGCGGCAGCTGCGATCTGCTCGGGGTCGCCCAGGTAACGATCCTCGAGCGCCATCGTGGTGCGGGGCCGAAAGTCGCCACCCAGCTCGTAGCGCAGGGGCACACCAGTGGGGATGTTCAACTCGGCGATGTCGGCGTCGCTGATGCCCTCGAGGTGCTTGACCAGGGCCCGCAACGAGT
>JACDJB010000193.1_pt1 | contig 81259 bp, 82 predicted proteins | sample 7454121 | NCBI WGS metagenome assembly JACDJB01 (sample SAMN14253290, study PRJNA609438) | sludge metagenome | isolation source: sludge after 25d culture with pyrite | collected 2018-12-20 | reverse complement strand
TGTGTTTGGCAATACAAAAATACAACTTTTGGCAACCAAAAGTACAATTACCAGTACCTTCTTAACTATTTGATCAACGAATTTGTCATCCTGTAACTTTTACCTGTGAACATCAGCAGATGTGAATGGTGTACGAGTCTGTCAACTATTGCTGCTGTCAGTTTTTCATCGAACAAGAAACCTTTCCATCTGCCAAATTCGATATTCGTTGTGATTATGATGCTTTTAGTTTCATAACAGATAGATATTATGTCAAACAATAATCTTGCACCTTCCTGGTGAAGGGGAAGATAACCCCATTCATCAAGTATTAGCAAATCACAACTATTGATTTTCTTTTGAACCTTTGAGATCCTTTTCAGATCATTTGACTCAAGTTGATTGATAAGATCATGGACTCTGTAGAATACTGCTTTCTTACCTTGATTAATAGCATTAACACCAAGTGCAACTGACAGATGTGTTTTACCTGTTCCAACAGATCCATAAAGGATCAAGTTCTCTTTCCTATCGAGAAAGGATAGTGTTTCAAGATCTTTAAGCTGTACACTGTCAGGAAATTTGATCTGAGAGTAGTCATATCCTTCAAGGGATTTGACTACGAGAAACCCTGCATTGTTTAGGTTTCTGATTCTTCTTTTTTCATCTCGGTCCTCATGAAGCTCTTTAAGAAGTTTTAGAAGGAACTCTTCATGAGTCTCAGCTTTGATATTTGGATAGATTTGCATCATGTTGTTTGATAATTTAAGTTTTCTTTGATATTTGCTGATCTCTTCTCTCATAGGTATCTGTCTCCTATCAATAGATCATATTCGGATGTATCGATCTCATAGGATGGCATATCTGAAGGGAATATCAGTGAATCTTCATAGATAAATCTGTTTTCTTTCAACCTCTTGTAGGTTATTGAAACAGCCTCAGGTGAGATTGAAGAATGCTTTGCAGTTTCTCTTAATACTTTGTCGGCATAGTCCAAATCCTCTTCAATAAGGATGGTTTTAAGGACATTGAATGCTTCCTTAAAGGATTCCTTTTCAAGAGAGTTAAGGTATTCCTGCCATGATTCTGGAAGAAGAGTATATATCCCTGAATACTTCAATGCATTTGGCCGTACTTTGATAATGTCGATAAAATCTATGTAGTTTATGGATTCCTGACCCTTGCCAAAAAGCCTTTTGTGACGAGTTATCTCTTCATTCATATCTTTTGAGTAAACAATTATCTCATTGGCTTTTATCTTCAGTGTCACAGCTTGAGCGACATATTTAGGGCTTGCTGAGTATCTGCAGCTTTCGAAGTCAATAAGTCCATATTTGTTGACTCTTCTGGTTTCATATCTTGCTGTATCAAAAGGGATAGTGTTAAATGGTATCATCAATTGCTTTTCATGTTCAAAAAGTTTATCGATGGGTTCCTTGAACCGATAATGGTTGGCTTTATTCAATTCAGAGCATTTATCAAGCAGTTTTGTGTTAAAGCTTTCCAGATCTGTTATGACTGGCTCTGGCACAAACAGATTCCTTCTTATGGTGCCTACTTTGTTTTCTACATTGCCTTTTTCATGACCACTGTCTGGGTTGCAGAACTTTACGCTAAATCCGTAGTGTGCGGCAAACCGTGCAGCAAATTCAGCTACTCTTACAAGACCTTTTTCATCTCTTTTTCTAAGAGCTGCTGATGACATTTGATCGAACCAGATAGACCTTGGTACAAAACCGATATACTTGAATATTGAAACCAGGCTTTCTAAAAGAGCTTCTCTTGTTTCGCTCCTTGTAGCTACTGCAAATCCAGCATTTGACTTTGGAAAAGAGAGGATTAATTCATGGAACTTTTTCTTTGTTCCGTTCTCAAAGCCTTCAAAGGTTCCAAAATCAACCTGAGCTTCAGCTCCAGGGTGATTCAGAAGAAGGTATGAGTTATCAGATCCAAATATTCTTTCTTTCTCTTCTTTTACAAGGTTTCTGACCGTTCGCTCGGATACTTCGAGCAAATCGGGATGCTCTGATTTCAAACGCTCGTAAATTCTTTTAGCGGTGTGCCTTTGCTTATGATGTCGGGATTGATCTTCATTAAGCCACTTTACGATGATCGGTCTTAAAGGATCCGATTTGTTTGGTCTTTCAGCTTTGTGATGTTTGGGATTAAAATCATTCATATCTACATATTTCTTGATGGTGCGATAATTCTTGCCTGTCATTGTACATATTTCCGAGTAGGTTTTACCTTCACGAAAATACAATTCTCGGATATAATTGACTTGAGTAATTGTCAGCACTTCCTTTCCTCCCCTATAAGCTTAGTCACTTAATAGGGTATATTGTTAGGTTTGTACTGGCAATTACTTTTTGTATTTTTGACTGCCATTTATTGTAGTTTTAGATTACCATAAACAGTTCATAGCCCTTAATTTTGTATGTCATAGTAAAAGGATTCTATTTATACAAAAAAAGACATTTTCTATAGTGAAATTTAAGTAAGAATGATATAATAATCACCAAATATAATAATGCCTATGAATCTCAAAAGGGTAAAGATGAACCATTTACTATAGACAAAAAATATGAATGCTCCTTGGAGCCGGAGCGAGTTTAAGAGGAATCGGAACATTGTAAAAATCCGTTTATGAGTTTTAGAGGGATTTAAACTTTAACGAACATGATAAATTATTTCTAGTTGTGAATTCAAAAATGAATTGGTTAGACGAACCACAGGGATATGCAATAGTTGCTGTTTTAGAAAGCGATGATGAAGACCTTAAGTTATATACTATAATAAAAGAAAGAATTGAACAAAGTATAACTACAAGGATTAAGATCTAATATGACATGTGTTGGAATCTTGATTTTCATTACATTAAAAACTTGCCTACTTATTTAAACAAGTCAAAGGACTAACTGTTTTGGATTAAGACTAAAATGAGGTGATATGGTGTTTTCAAGAGATGACCTATTAAAAATAGGGTTTGCTGGGTTTATCAGGCTAAAAGAAATAGAGAATGATTTCAGTATTTTCCCTGATTACAAGGGTCTATATATTATATATATTGAAGAGAATTTAAATACAAGTTTTTGCAATCCAGGTACAGGAGGATTTTTTAAGGGTAAGAATCCCAATGTCACAATAAATGAATTAAACGAGAAATGGGTAGAAGATACAAATATATTGTATATTGGTAGGGCAGGAGGCACTGCTAAAAATGGCAGGGTGTACAAATCAACATTGAAACAAAGAATTATGCAATACATAAAATTTGGGAGGGGTCAGAACATAGGCCATTGGGGAGGCAGGTATATCTGGCAAATCAAAGAAAACGATGACTTGATGATTGCATATAGTGTTTTAGATGAGGAAAACCCGGTAATAAAAGAGCAGGAACTAATTGATGAATTTAAAAGCCATCATAATGGAAAGTTACCCTTTGCTAATTTAGTTTAGAAATACATACTAATAAATTTATGTCATAAATTAAGGGTTATTATAATTCATTTTAAAATAATTAAAAATCAGGTTGCAAATATAACTTATAAGTTATATAATTTTATTAAAGGGAGATACTAAATTGTGAACGAAAGAAAATTTATCGATAATATTATTTATCCTTTTGATTTAAAGTATCCAACAGATTATATAAAGGCTTATCATGAATTAAATAAAGAACTTGAAGATATGATCGAAAATAGCGGCTATAAGAAACATTTCTTAAGTAAATATCGAAAGAGTCTAAGGTTTTTAGAGGGGTTAAAGACAAGGTGTTGCCTAGGTAATAGCGATTTATTTGAAAAATTACTTGAAGAAGACAACTTATATAGTATCAGACTATTTGGTGAAAAAAATATAAGAATTTTGTTTTCTTTTATTTCAATTAAGGGGAAGAGCAAGGCAATTTTATTAAATGCATTTGAGGAAAAGAACAAATCAGACTACGAGAGTGGAAAAAGGATAGCAAGAATAAGAAGGGATGAAATAATAAATTTCTTTAAATAAAAGGGAGTGATAATATGTTAGAAAATGATATTTTACAAAATCCATGGGATATTTTTGATGATATTGATGAAGAGACAAAACAGGAATTTGAATTATCTGATATACTTGTTGATATTGCTTGTAAAATAATTAACTATAGGCTAGATAATAATATTACGCAAAAGGAATTGGCTGAAAGGTTAAATATAACACAGGCGATGGTTTCAAAATTAGAAAGTGGGGAATATAATCCTTCTATAGAATTTCTATTTAAGATTTCTAGCAAATTAGGTTGGAAATTTCAATTAATAATTGAAGAAAACAACACGGACAAATTGTCGTATAATATAGAAGGAGAGCAACCAGTTATTGATACAGATAAGGATATTAGTGAAAAAATGGGGCTTGCTGCATAATGGATACCAAAAAGATAATGGCTGATTTTCAGCCTATAAATAACAAAGTAATCAAATTCAGTATGGAGAACAATTTATTAGATACAAAGAAAAGGTTTATAGAGGTTGATTTTAATATTGATTATGAAGTTATAAGATGTGATGAGATAGATGAGGGGTATTACGGGACCATTTATTTTATTGTAAATTTAACTGGAAATATGGAAGAGAATGAGATGTTTAAAATTCATTTAAAAATGGAAGGAAATTTTATTGGTTCTAAAAATAACCTTAATATAGATAAATTTAGGGAGATGCTAGAGGTTAATGGGACAGCAACCTTATCTCAAATTACTAGGGCTTACCTCACATCCGTTACCTCATTATCAGGGATTCCTCCGATTGTTTTACCTATGGTCAATATATATGCAATGAAGAAATATAAGAAAAGCAATAAGTAATACCCTTCATTGGCTTCAGGATACCCTGTCTTCTTATACTCGAGTTTGTTAAAACTTACAAAGTTTGCTTGAGACGTTATCAAACCGCCATAGGTTTAATTATCTTTGGCGTCTTTTTATGCTCAAAATTATATATTTTTGATTAATTATCCACTGTGGATTGTGGATAATGTGGATAATGTGGGAAAATATTTGCATAAAGCATGTGTTTTTTAAGAGTTTTGCTATTGTAGTGCGTTGTGAGCATCTTTTAATAGATCGATTATTGGAAGCTGCTGTGGACAAATTGCTTCACATTCTCCACACTCTACGCAAGAAAGAGATGACTGACCTCTTTCTTCAAGTAATTGATAAGAAAGCTTTGATTGAGATACTTCACCAAATACACTCATATTGTTATATAAGCCAAATATCTGGGGTATTTTAACACCAGAACTGCATGGCTGGCAGTAATTGCAGCTTGTGCAACCAACCTTAACTCTGCTCTTAAAATAATTCTCTGCTCTATCAACAATCTCAAGCTCTTTACTGGACAATGGTTCTATGTCAGAGCTTATTTTTATATTCTCATCCACCTGCTCAAAGTTGGACATCCCACTTAAAACAACCTTAACTCCTTCAAGACCTTGAACCCATTTTAGGGCGTATTCAGCTGGAGTTCGTTCTCTGTGGGATTCAGAAAAGACATCAAGAAGTTCTTCAGGAACAACAGCAAGCCTTCCTCCCTTTAGAGGCTCCATAACTATAACATCAATCCCCTTAGACTTGGCATACTCAAGACCTTTAATGCCAGCCTGATATTCTCTGTCTATGTAATTAAGCTGTATCTGGCAGAAGTCCCAAGAATAGGAGTCAATAATTTCCTTAAAAACTGGGAATTCGTCGTGAAATGAAAAGCCAATATTTTTAATTTTTCCAGTTGCTTTTGCATTCTCGATAAATTCAAATACATTTAAAGATTTAATTTTTTGAAAACTTTTTTGATCAAGTGAGTGAAGAAGGTAAAAATCGACGTTTTTCGTCTGTAAATTAACGAGTTGTTCGTCGAGATATTTCATAAAATCTTCATGTTCTTGCGCAAGCCAGACAGGGTTTTTTGTGGCGAGATATACCTTATCTCGCAAGCCGTGGGACAGAACATGACCCACAAATTCCTCTGATTTTCCGCCATGATAAGGATATGCTGTATCAAGATAATTAACACCGTTTTCTATGGCATACCTGAGCATTCTTTCGGAGGCCTCATAATCAATTTTAGAATTGTCTCCATCAAGTACTGGAAATCGCATACAACCAAAGCCTAATAGTGAAACATTTAACTTTTTACCTGTAATCTCGCGGTATTGCATATAAAAACCTCCTTATGTATAATGAAATCATACTACCCTTTAAGAGTTGGAACAGCTGTCTTTTGGTTTTCAAGATTAAAGAAATACCGAAAGGGTAGAATTAGTGTAGCTCAATGAAATTATACCACAATTAAAAGGAAGGAGTGATTAGATGGACGCAAAAAAGACCCCACTATATGACAAACATGTTGAGTTGGGGGGAAATGTTGTCGACTATGCAGGGTGGTTTTTACCTGTAGAGTACAAAGGATTGGTACCTGAACATCACGCTGTAAGGAATGCTGTTGGAATGTTTGACGTATCTCATATGGGTGAGATAACTGTTAAAGGTAAAGACGCACTTGCTTTTGTGAATTATCTTGTAGCCAACGACATATCAACTCTTGTCGACAAACAAATACTTTATACACATTTTTGCAACCCTGAGGGAGGTGTAGTTGACGACCTCTTAGTGTATCGCTTTGGAGAAGATGACTTCTATTTGGTTGTAAACGCATCGAACACTGCTAAGGACATGGATTGGATTACGAAGCACATAGGCAGTTTTGATGTAGAAGTGGAGAATATATCTGATACTGTTGGAGAAGTTGCAGTACAGGGTCCACTGGCTGAAAAAGTTGTACAAAAGCTTACAGATTTTGACCTGTCACAAATTAAATTCTTCTTCCTAGAAAGAAATGTCAAAATTGCTGGTGTAGATTGTATGGTATCGAGAACTGGTTATACAGGAGAAGATGGATTCGAAATCTACACTGACAACGAAGGTATACTCAAAGTATGGGATGCTGTTATGGAAGCAGGAGCCGAAGAAGGAATAATGCCTTGTGGACTGGGATGTCGTGACACTCTTAGATTTGAAGCTTCACTTCCACTTTATGGGCACGAGTTTGATGACACAATAACTCCGCTTGAGGCAGGATTTAAGTTCTTCGTAAAGCTTAAGAAAGAGTCAGACTTCATTGGTAAAGAAGCTCTTAACAAGCAATGGACTGAAGGACTTGAAAGAAAACTAGCAGGATTTGAACTAGTAGACCGCGGTATAGCTAGAGAAGGCTATGAAGTCTATAAAGATGGAGAGAAAATTGGTCATGTAACTACAGGGTACATGAGCCCATCTGTAGGTAAAGTTATCGGTAATGCTCTGATTAAAACAGAATTTACAGAGCTAGGTACAGAAATTGATATTAAGATCAGAAACAAATTCGCGAAAGCGAAAGTAATAAGCAAAAAATTCTTGGATATGAAAAAATAGGAGGGTAAATTATGAAAGTTGTTAAAGGTTTGTTGTACACCAAAGATCACGAGTGGATCAAAGTAGAAGGTGATGAAGCTTTTGTAGGTATTTCTGACTATGCACAACATCATTTGGGAGACATCGTATATGTTGAGCTGCCAGAAGTAGACGACGAACTTGAAAAAGGTGAAGCTTTTGCAGCTGTTGAGTCAGTAAAAGCAGCTTCTGATGTCTACCTTCCTGCAGGTGGAAAAATTGTTGGAGTAAACGAAGAATTAGTTGACGATCCAGCGCTTTTGAATGCTGATGCATTTGAAAACTGGATGGTAAAAATTGAGCTTGCAGACAAAGCAGATCTTGATGATCTTATGACTAGTGAGGATTACGAAAAGTTTTTAGCTGAGGAGGTATAGTATGCATCCTTATATACCTGCAACTCCTGAGGATATCCAGGAAATGCTTAAGGCCATTGGCCTTGAAAGCGTAGACCAGCTATTTGATGATATTCCTAAAGAGGTACATCTAAAAGATGGTCTGGACATCCCAGATTCAAAAAGTGAATTGGAGGTTGCCGCTTATCTGAAGGACCTAGCAGAAAAAAACTGTTCAATGTCTCAGATGACAAGCTTTCTGGGAGCCGGAACCTATGATCATTACATTCCGGCAATAGTCGATAGACTTATATCGAGAAGCGAATTCTATACATCGTATACACCTTATCAGCCCGAAATCAGCCAGGGTACTTTGCAGTATATATTTGAGTTCCAGACACTTATTTGCAATCTAACTGGAATGGATGTTGCTAATGCTTCCCTGTACGATGGAGGAACAGCTATCACTGAAGCTGCTCTCATGGCTGCTGCATATTCAAAGAAGGATGAACTTATAATTTCTAAGTCAGTTAAACCGGATGCTAGAAAGATACTTCACACTTATGCACATGTTCAGAATCTCAAAGTGATTGAAGTTGACATTAAAGATGGCGTAACTGATATAGAAGCACTTGAAGGACTTGTCTCCGACAATACTGCTGCAGTTATCGTTCAGAGTCCAAACTTCTTTGGAGTAATTGAAGACTTAAAGGCGATAGGAGAGGTTGCACACAAGGGTAAAAAGACTACTTTTGTAGCTGCAGTCGATCCAATATCACTGGGAATTCTAAAAAAACCAAGAGATCTTGGAGTTGACGTAGTAGTTGGTGAAGGTCAATCTTTGGGAATCCCTGTAAGTTTTGGAGGCCCATATCTTGGATTTATGGCAGTAAGAAGCGAGTATGTCAGAAAACTGCCTGGCAGAATTGTTGGACAAACTGAAGACCTTGATGGGAAGAGATCATTCGTATTGACGCTGACAGCAAGAGAGCAACACATAAGAAGAGAAAAAGCGACATCAAATATTTGCTCCAACCAGGGTCTGAACTCACTTGCAGCTACTATTTACATGGTCACCTTAGGTAAGGAAGGGCTTAGGGAAGTTGCAACACAGTCCGCAAAGAAAGCACATTATGCTTTTGAACAGATGACCAAATCAGGAAAATTCAAACCTATGTTTGATAAGCCATTCTTCAAAGAATTTGCTGTGAAGTCCGAAATGGATCCTTCAGCAGTAAACGAAGCTCTAAAAGAAGAAAAGATAATTGGTGGATACAACTTAAGTATTGATTATCCTGAATTAGAGGGCGGAATACTCTATGCTGTAACTGAAAAGCGTACGAAGGAAGAAATAGATAAGCTGACTGGCGTATTGGAGGGAATATAATGAGAAACTATGAACATCTGATATTCGAACTTTCCAAACCAGGAAGAAAAGCTTATATGCTGCCACCACTTGATGTTGAAGACAAAGATCTTAGCAGCCTTATTCCCGACGAATTCATCAGCAAAGAGGAGCTTAAACTTCCTGAAGTTACTGAAGTTGACATAATCAGACACTATACAAATCTATCAAATAAGAACTATGGAGTTGATACAGGTTTCTATCCACTAGGATCCTGTACAATGAAATATAATCCAAAAATAAATGAAGACGCTGCCAGATACGACGGATTTGCCAATGTGCATCCTTATCAGGCAGAAGACTGTATACAGGGTTCATTGCAATTAATGTACGAGCTTGAAAAGCATCTGTGTGAAGTTGCTGGAATGGACAGACTTACTATGCAGCCTGCAGCGGGAGCACATGGAGAGCTTACCGGGATAATGCTTATAAAAGCTTATCATGAAAAGCGAGGCGATTTAGAAAGGAACAAAATAATAGTTCCTGATTCAGCCCATGGTACTAACCCTGCAACAGCTGCAATGGCAGGATATAAGATTGTAGAGATAAAATCTACAAAGGATGGACTTGTCGACCTTGAGGCTCTTAGAGCAGCAGTTGGAGAAGACACCGCAGGCCTTATGCTGACAAATCCAAACACTTTAGGTATATTTGACAAAGGTATCCTGGAAATTGCCAAAATCGTTCACGATGCCGGCGGACTTCTTTACTACGACGGAGCTAATGCCAACGCAATAATGGGTCATGCGCGACCTGGAGACATGGGATTTGACGTAGTGCACTTTAACTTGCACAAGACATTCTCAACGCCTCACGGTGGCGGTGGACCTGGTTCAGGACCTGTTGGTGTAAAGAAAGAACTGGTCGAATTTCTTCCAGTTCCGATGGTAGAAAAAGATGGAGACAGGTATTTCCTGGATTACGACTATCCTAACACTATCGGAAAAGTAAAAGACTTTTATGGTCACTTTGGAATACTCGTAAGAGCATTCACCTATATACTCACTCTTGGTGGAAACGGGTTGAAGAAATCGTCAGAAATGGCTGTGTTAAATGCAAACTATATTTGCAGTCAGTTAAAAGACGATTACTATCTGCCTATAGATACTATATATAAGCATGAGTTTGTGTTAGGTGGCTTAGGAGATTCTCTAAGTGAAGTTACAACTCTGGATATTGCTAAGAGACTGTTGGATAAAGGTTATCATCCTCCGACAATATACTTCCCACTGATAATTAATGAGGCAATGATGATAGAACCAACAGAAACAGAAAGTAAAGAAACTCTGGATGAATTTATTGCAGCCATGAAGGAAATCGCTAAAGAAGCCAGAGAAAATCCAGAAATGGTCAAATCTGCACCCCATAATACTGTAGTCAGAAGACCAAATGAGGTCAAGGCTGCGAGAGATATCAACGTTAAGTACGAAGGGTAGGTGTATCTTTTGACAAAAAGAATTGCAATAATTGGCGCCGGCCCCGGCGGATACGTAGCAGCTATAAGAGCCGCTCAGCTTGGGGCTCAGGTTTACCTTATAGAGAGCAGAGAAATAGGGGGAACCTGTTTAAACAGGGGTTGTATTCCCACCAAAACCTACTTCAGAAATGCTCAGATGATGGCAGATTTGAGGAATGCTCAAGAGTTTGGTATTACCGTGGATGGATACAGACTTGATGGGAAACTGCTGTTTGAAAGAAAAAATAAAATAGTTGGCGATCTTGTAGGCGGGATTGAGAAATTGCTTGGATCATATCCAAATATCGACCTTATACACGGGAAAGCGTCTTTCAAAGATCAAAAGCTCATTAACATTGAGTTGAATGACGGTGGTTCCATAGACGTAGAAGCTGATGCTGTGATAATTGCAACTGGATCATTCCCTCAGATGACTGAAACTAAAGGGGTAGACCTGGATGGCGTAATCACCTCTGATGACCTTCTTGAGCTGGATCACATACCAGAAACTCTAATTGTAGTAGGTGGGGGAGTAATAGGTCTGGAGTTTGCAAGTATATACAAAGAATTAGGTTCTCATGTAATACTGCTTGCTTCCAGAATACTAAAGGATGCCGATAAGGAGATTTCCAAGAGGATGACCCCGCTACTCAAAAAACAGGGTATAGAAACCTACGTTGACATTAGAGCTAAGGAAATTGTAAGAGAAGGAAATAAACTCAGAGTTGTAGCAAGGTACAAAGAGAAAGATGAAGAAATAGAAGTAGTTGGAGATTACGTACTAATTGCATCAGGCAGAGGACCACTTATAGATGGCTTAAATCTGGAAGCTATCGGTGTTGAAAGTACCGGAAGAGGTATTAAAGTAGATGATAATTATGAAACTACTGTTCCAGGTGTATATGCAATAGGAGATGTAAACTCTAAAGGAATTCAACTGGCTCACGTTGCTTCAGCTCAGGGTGAATTTGTAGTCGAGACCATAATGGGGAATACTCCAGAAGTAAACCTTGAACACTGGCCAGCCTGTGTATTTACAATGACTGAGGCTGCTCAGGTAGGCTATACTGAAGAACAACTGAAAGAAAAAGGTATAGATTATAGGTCAGGTAAGTTCATGTTTTCAGCAAATGGGAAAGCTATGTCTCTAGGTGAGACGGATGGTATCATAAAGATACTGGCTTCCAACGAAGACAATAAAATCCTAGGAGTTCATATTATTGGGCCACACGCAAATGACCTTATTCACGAAGGTGCACTGGCTATTTCTAACGACCTAGATCTTAATGCCATTAAAAGGACGATACATGCGCATCCAACTCTGTCTGAGGCATTCTTTGAAGCTGCATTAGGTACGGACGAGGCTGCGATACACATCGCACCAAAGAGAAAGAGAAGAAGTTAAACATTAAAAAAACAACGGGGAAACCCGTTGTTTTTTAGTTAAGTTATCCTAATATAGCTTTGCTCTTTTCATCCATAAACTGGTTACTGTAGAGGTTATAATAGTACCCCCGGGCTTTTATAAGCTCCTTGTGAGTGCCGTCTTCGATAACTTTTCCATCTCGTATAACAAGTATTCTATCGGCATTTTTAATAGTTGAAAGCCTGTGAGCAATTACAAAGCTCGTTCTGCCATATAAAACTCTTGATATTGCATCTTGTATGATTTTTTCGGTTTCTGTGTCTATAGACGAAGTCGCTTCGTCTAACACAAACAATGAAGGATTTCTTACTATAGCTCGAGCGAAAGATACCAGTTGTTTCTGACCAGTAGAAAGAAGATTTCCTCCTTCACCAACCTCTGTATCGTATCCGTCTTTCATTTCCATAATGAACTCATGAGCGTTTACAAGCCTGCAAGCTTCTTCTATCTCCTCGTCCGTCGCATCTAACTTTCCATATCTTACATTGTCTCTTATAGAACCGCTAAAAAGGTGTGGTGACTGAAGCACATATCCCAGATTGTCATGAATCCAGTTAAGTGGCATCTCTCTATAGTCAGTTCCATCAATTGTAATCATTCCTTCAACCGGTTCATAGAATCTGCAGAAAAGGTTTACTATAGTTGATTTACCGGAACCAGTCTCTCCAACCAGGGCAATAGTCTGTCCTGGATTTACGTGAAGATTAAAGTTTTCTAATACAGGCTCGTCTTTTTGGTAGTAAAAACTTACATCACGAAATTCAATCTCACCTTTAATTTTTGGCCACTTCCTATTTTCATGAGAGAATAGTCCACCAAATTTTGCTACTACATCATCTGAATCTATAATCTGAGGCTCTTCTCTTAGGAGTGAAAAAACTCTTTCTGCAGAAGCCTGAGCACCCTGTATTTCAGCAAATATTACTGCAATCTGCCTGACAGGCTCAAACAGCTGAGCAGCAAAAGAAATAAAAGCTACAAGTGTTCCATAAGAGATAATATCTCTTAATATGAAGTCCCCTCCATAAGTAAGTGCAAGCGCTGTTCCTATACTTCCAAGTGCTATTACGATTGGGAGATAAACTGATGACAGCACGGCTGCTCTTATGGCGTTTGTCCTCATAGAGTGTGTCAACTCAGAAAACTCGCTGAGATTAAGCTCCTCACGAACTAATGTCTTAGTGGTCTTTGCACCTTGTATATCCTCATTGTACGCTCCAGTAATCTGAGAATTTATTTTTCTAACATCCCTCTGAGCTATCAGTATTCTCTTTTGAAAGAATGCACTTACAATAGCGAGAACAGGTACAACTATAAGGGTAATCAGTGCTAATTTAACATTTAAAATAAACATGTAAATAGTTACGCCTGTCATCATAGTCAGACCCCAGGCTATATCCACAAGACCCCAGCTGATAGTTTCGCTGAGCCTGTTGATATCTGATGTCATTCTCGCCATAAGCCATCCTACAGCTTTATTATCGTAGTATGAAAGCGAAAGCTCTTGCAATCTAATAAATCCAATTCTTCTTATATCATGAGCCATTGAAGTCTCTAGTTTTCCTGCAAGTTTAATAAAAAAGTAGATAATCAAGCTTAAAGCAGCAACAGCAGAAAAATAGATGATTATAAATCCTGTAATCCCATCCAGTGATTTATTTTCGATAAATTTGTCTACCGCAAACTTTGAAAGCAGTGGAAATGTGCTGTCCATTAAACCGAGCCCAGCCATAATTCCAGTCAATTTTAAAAATTCAGATTTATAAGGTTTGAGGTAAGTAAAGAAATCTTTCCATACCCTGAATTCAACTTTTGTTGTCTGAACATTTGATTCTTCCATCAGCTCACCTCCTAAACGGCGTCCAATTCGTCATCCAGAGAAGTCTGAATGTCGTAAACTCTTTTATATAGACCGTCAATGCTGATTAATTCTTGATGCGTACCCTCTTGGACTATTTTGCCTTTGTCCATGACGATAATTTTATCTGCTTCTGAAACAGTTGAAATTCTATGCGATATAATGATTGTGGTAGACCTTCTGCTCTTGTTTAATAGTGCTTTTCTTATTTGGATGTCAGTTTCTGTATCAACTGCGGAAAGAGAGTCGTCAAAAATAATAATAGGTGTATTGCTTATTATTGTTCTGGCAATGGACATCCTCTGTTTCTGTCCTCCAGATAGAGAAACGCCTCTTTCACCAACGAGAGTGTCGTATTTTTTATCGAAACTATTTATATCATTGTGTATAGAAGCAGCTTTTGCTGCATTAAATACCATACCTTCGTCTAAATCGGGATTGGTAAGTCTAATATTCTCTCTGATAGTTTTTGCATATAGGAAAGGTTCTTGAAGTACAAGACCAACATTTTTTCTAATCCATTTTCTGTCTATTGTACTTAGTTCGCGTCCATCTATTTTAATTGAACCACTGTTGTAATCGTACAATCGTGGTAACAGGTGCACCAATGAGCTCTTACCTGAACCAGTTGATCCAATAATTGCAAGGGTTTCACCTGGTTCTGCAGAAAATGAAACTCCGTCAAGGACTGTTTTGTCATCTTCGTATGCAAAGCTGACGTTTTCAAATTCTATTCGACCTGTTATAGAGGGTTCTTCACCATTTTCAACCAGATTCTCAACCGGTATTGAGAGAATCTCATCAATTCTATTAATTGATACCAGAGCCTTACCCATATCAGAAAGAGTTCGCCCTAGTTGTCTTATTGGCCATACTAGCATATTGACATAGCTAATAAATGATATAAGCACGCCAAGGCTTAAGTTTCCTCTAACTACCATGATAGTACCTGTTATAATGGTAACTCCTACCTGCAGCATGCTTATGAAGTCTGAAAGGGACCAGTACATAGCCAGGTTTATAATTAGCCTTTGAACGTACTTTTTATAATCACCATTACGTTCATCAAATTTTGACAACTCATGTGATTCTCTTGCAAATGCTTTGACAACTCTTATACCAGTCAGGTTTTCTTGAAGAGTAGTAGTGAGTTTTGCCTCAGCTTCATCGGCAATTAAAAAGTTTTTTTGTATTTTTTTAAAGAATATTATTGCAAATATAAAAGTGAATGGTAGTAATGAAACTGATGCCAGTGCAAGCTTTAGATTCAGACTAAGCATGACCTGCATAATAAAGATGAGCATAAAAATAGATCCTGCAACCTCTATTAATTGAACAGAAAGAAATCTCTTTACAGTTTCTACATCGGATGTACATCTTTGTATCAGATCTCCTGTGTCTCCTTTTACATGATAACTATAAGGAAGTTTTTGAATATGATCGTACATATCATCTCTTATTCGCATGGAAACTTCTTCTGCAGCCTTGGCGGAAAGGTATCCCTTAAGGTATAAGAAAATGCCGCGAAGCGCTGTGTTTATTACGATAACAACTCCAATAATCCATAGATTTGAAGTCAGGAAGTCTATGCCGCCTAAATATGATACAAATTTAGCAACAAAAGAAGACTCTATGGGTTTTGTTCCAATTACAGAGTCCACAGCAACACCTATAATGAGCGGTCCCAGAGTATTAAAGAGCTGCGATATGACAACTGAAAACATTCCTATAAAATAAATAGCTTTAAGGCCTTTGGCAAATTGCAATATTTTTTTCGCTTCTTTCATGCTTACACCTCAATTCTGCAAAAAAAATCCATAGGTCTTGGCCTACGGCTTTAGTCTTTTACACTTCCAGAGTATTCCAATTATAATTTTATACTAAAACGCCTAAATGTCAACATTTATTTTATATTGAGAACATAGTTTTGGCTATTAAATCAATTACAAAGATAAATAATTTGAAAATTCAAGTTTTTTTTAATAATCTTTGAATTTGAAGAGTTACAGGGGTTATGTATGGGTATCATAATTTTATAATTGATATCAAAGGGGAAGTGCAATGAACGAGATTCTACTTATAAACAGAGTAAATTTTAAAGACTATAGTGGAAAAAAGCAGAGAGTATTTTTTCTAATAGGCGGAATGAATCTGCCTAAAGTGGAGGAGACGCTTGCCCAGATACTGGATAGCTCAAGGCTGGTAGATAAAGAAGATGTAGTATTTAAATACAATGGAGTTGAAGTGAGTATTTTAACCCAGTCAATACCAATTCTTATAAAAGCCATGTCTGATCATAACCTTTCTTTGTACTCGGTTTATTCTCCTTATGACCCAGGGCCATAATTGCAATAATTACTGTTTTGTATGATAAATCATGGGTATAACTAATAAGTGCAAATCGAAATAGCATTGCACATATTGGTGTAATAGCTATGTCGATGATTTGTTTTATAAAAATAAACTAAAATATGGAGGTATGACATGAGCGAAAAATTATTGGAAGCATTGAATGATCAGTTTAACTTTGAACTATTATCGGGGTACTATTATTTGGCGATGGCAGCATATTGTGAAGCTGAGAATATGAAGGGTATGAGTCACTTCCTGGTAGAACAAGCTAAAGAAGAGTATGAGCACGCAATGAAGTTTTACGAATTTATTAATGACAGCGATGGAAGAGCGACAATGCAGGCTATAGGAGAGCCAAAAAATGAGTTTGACTCTTTCTTGGAAGTATTTGAGACAGCTCTTCACCACGAAAAAGTTGTTACTTCAAGAATTTATAATCTTCTTGAGATGGCGATTGAAGAAAAAGCACACTCTACAGTTCAGTTCCTACAGTGGTTTGTAGAGGAGCAGGTAGAAGAAGAAAGTACCATGAAAGATATAATTTTCAAGCTTGAAAGAGTTAAAGATCACTTCCAAGGCTTGATGATGATAGATAACGAATTAGGAAAGAGATAATTATACTGTAAAAACAGCTCATGAAAAAAATGAGCTGTTTTTTGTTTGTTTTTTCCTTGACACATATATGCATATATTCTAATATGGTGATATAAAGATATTGTTTAATTAAATAGGAAAGTAGGAGATACAGGGTGAAGTACGATAAAAAAATACTGGAAGAGAAGGTTGCTTTGTTAAAGCTAATGGCTCATCCTGTCAGACTCTGCATTTTGAGAGGCCTTGTGATGGAAGGGACAAACAATGTATCTTATATGCAGGACTGTCTTGACATTCCCCAGTCGACTATTTCCCAGCATCTAGCCAAGTTAAGACTTGGTGGGCTAGTAAGGGATGAAAGAAGGGGTACAGAGGTTTTCTATTCCGTATCAAATGATGAAGTATTAAAAATTATTAACCAATTGTTTGTAGAGGAGGAATAAAAATTGTCCAAAAAAGTTGTCATCGTAGGAGGAGTTGCAGGTGGAGCAACAGCGCTTACCAGGCTTAGAAGGCTTGATGAAAGTGCTGAAATAGTTTTATTTGAAAGGGGCGAATACATTTCATTTGCAAATTGTGGTCTTCCTTACTATATTGGAGGAACAATCGAGCAAAGAGATGCATTGTTAGTAAGCACACCAGAAGCAATTATGAAAAAGTATAATGTCGATGTGAGAAACCTTTCAGAGGTTACTCAAATCGACAGAGATAACAAATCAGTAGAAGTTAAAAACTTAAAGACAGGTGAAGTTTACAACGAGAGTTATGATTATCTTCTGCTGTCTACCGGTTCCAGCCCTATTAAACCACCAATACCAGGAATAGATGCTCCAAACATTTTCAGCCTGTGGAACATACCTGATACTGACGCAATAAAAGCATATCTTGACGAAAAGAAACCAAAGTCAGCAGTTGTTGTAGGTGGGGGATTTATTGGCCTTGAAATGGCTGAAAATCTATATGATCAGGGATTAAATGTTGCAGTTGTCGAAATGCTAGATCAGGTTATGGCACCAATAGATTACGAAATGGCACAGATTGTACATGAACATATGAAAGCTAAGGGTGTGGATTTGCACCTAAAAGATGGCGTAAGTACTTTTGAATACGAAAACGGAACAACAGTTATAACTCTTCAATCTGGAGAAAAAGTATCTGGCGATATGATAATCCTATCTATAGGAATCAGGCCAAATGGAGAGCTGGCAAAAGGTTGTGGGCTTGAACAAAACCAGCGTGGTGGAATTATTGTAGACAAATATCTCAAGACATCAGATGACAATATATATGCAATAGGCGATGTAATAGAAGTAGAAGACTACGTTAACAAGGTTCAAACAATGGTACCACTTGCTGGTCCCGCTAACAAACAGGGACGTATTGTTGCCAACAATATCCTTGGCTCCTATAAAGAGGAATACAAGGGAACACAGGGAACCAGTATTGCAAAAATATTTGACCTTACTGTAGCAAGTACTGGAGTTAACGAAAAAACTCTTATTAGGATGGGCAAAGAATATAAAAAGGATTACAATCTAACTCTTATACATCAGAATGCACACGCCGGTTACTATCCCGGAGCACTTCCAATGACTATGAAGATGATTTTCGATATGGATGGAAAAGTATTGGGGTCACAAATTGTTGGATATGAAGGCGTTGATAAAAGAATTGATGTAATAGCAACCTCTATAAGATTTGGTGGGAAGATTGAAAATTTGATTGACCTTGAGTTAGCCTATGCACCACCTTACGGTTCAGCAAAAGATCCAGTTAATATGATAGGCTTCGTTGCAGATAACTTGATGAGGGGAATGACAGAACAAGTTCTCTGGAGAGAACTTGATGAACTTGATAAAGATGAATACAAAATTCTAGATATTAGGGAAGATGTTGAAACAGAAATTGGTTCAATGGAAAATTCTATTCATATACCTTTAGAAGAGTTAAGGGATAGATTGGACGAATTGGATAAGGACAAGACCTACATCACTTTGTGCTCAGTAGGTTTAAGAGGTTATTTAGCAGAAAGAGCTCTTAAAGACAAAGGCTATAAGGCTGTCAATCTAGCAGGTGGATTTACCACTTATAAAAACATGTATATGCAAAGTGACACACCTCAACCTCAGGAACCAAGAGCATTTTCAGATTCGGGGGTTGCAAATACATCGCTGGGAAAGTAGCATCCCCGGCAGGGGAGATCATCAAGCTTAATGCTTGCGGTCTTTCCTGTCCGGGGCCTATAATACAAGTTGCTGAAAGATTTAAAACTCTTAATGACGGAGATATTCTCGAAGTATCAGCAACAGATCCAGGATTTTTAAGTGACATAAGAGCTTGGTGCAGAAATACTGGAAACACTTTTATAAGCGATGAAAAACAAAAAACACAATGGGTTGTCCGACTAAAAAAAGGACTTGGTGGAGAAATTGAAGATACTGCAAAAACTGTAGTATCTGCTCCAGCAAAGAAGGAAAAATCAATGATTGTATTTAGTGGAGACCTGGATAAGGCCATAGCTTCATTCATTATAGCGAATGGAGCAAAGGCAATGGGTAACGACGTTACGATGTTTTTCACATTCTGGGGACTAAATATTCTTAGAAAGCCAGAACCTGTGAGCGTCAGTAAAGATTTTATTAGCACGATGTTTGGGAAAATGATGCCAAGAGGAAGCTCAAAGCTAGGGCTTTCCAAAATGAACATGGCTGGAATTGGACCTAAGCTAATAAGAAAGGTAATGAATGACAAGAACATTTCTTCTCTTGAAGAATTGATAAAGACAGGAATCGATTCAGGCATTAGAATCGTAGCATGCCAGATGTCAATGGACGTAATGGGAATAACAAAAGAAGAACTCTTCGATGGAGTTGAAATTGGAGGAGTTGCAACCTACCTGGATGCAGCTGACGAATCTAACGTAAATCTATTTATTTAAGGATAAAGCGGAGTGAATTTACATTTCACTCCGCTTTATTGAGCTTTTGTATACTAGACTTGATTATGAGAATAATGTATAATATGCATAGTAATCAATAAATGAAATGATTACACCGTTTTGTTAATAATTAATACTTAAACATCAAAGGAGGATCTACTATGAATGTGATGACACAAGATAATCTCAGATCTGCATTTGGCGGAGAAAGCCAGGCGCACATGAGATACAGAGTATGGGCTGAAAAAGCTAAAAAAGACGGTTTCCCAAACGTAGCAAGACTTTTTATGGCTACTTCCGATGCTGAACAAGTTCACGCTACTCTCCACTTTAAGGCTCTTAAAGATATTTCAGGAGGTTTTACTGTAGTTTCTGGTGGAGAATTTGGTCTTGGTACAACTTCAGAAAACCTTGCAGGAGGCATAGCAGGTGAACTACATGAAGTTACCCAAATGTATCCAGCTTACATATCAGTTGCAGAAATGCAAGGAGAAAAAGCAGCTGTTCAGGCGATGAGATTTGCAGTAGCAGCAGAGCAGGTACACGCTGACTGTTACCAGGTTGCTAAGGATTTTGTTGATGCAGAAAAAGATCTTGAAGCTAAGGTTATAGAAATGTGTCCAGTATGCGGATATATTACTCTTACGGGAGAAGAAGAAAACTGCCCAATCTGCAGCGCAAAGAAAGCTCTATTTGTTGAATACTAAAGATGACAGACGCCATTAAGGCGTCTGTTTTTCAGATGGATTTGGAGGTTGATTGATGCTGTTTGAGACACTTGCAGTATCTATAGTCGTTGGTTTAATTAGAAAAGGAAAGATTAAAAATATTGAATCCATCCCAGTAAAAGGATGGCCTTTTATAATAGCTGGCTTTCTTGTTTATATATCTACATTAATAATTTTGAAGTATTCATCAGGTGCATTATCAAGTTGGATATTTTCGAATATTATTTTGTTAGTGAGCACTTATTATTTCTTTACAATAATTGGTATACTAATATCTTCAATGAGTGTCGGATTCGTTCTTATTTCAACTGGTCTGGGACTTAATGGATTAGCTTCAATAGTAAATGGTGGTAGGATGCCTGTTTCCGCAGATGCACTAAGTATAGCTGGGTTAGAGGGAAATATAAGCTTTCTTTCTGGAGGTAAGAGTTCAGTTCATATACTGGCTGACGCTGGCACTAGACTTTATTATCTTGCGGATATTATACCAGTTCCTTTGATAATTCCTAAAGTCATTAGCATAGGAGATATTATATTGGCAATAGGAATTTTTCTAACTATTCAAAAATATATGACTTTATCTAATTCGTTGCATAGCTGAGCAATAAGAGATAGAATATAGGTACTGGAGTTGTTATTCTAATGAAGAGATGGATTCTGCCAATTTTGGCAATTTTACTCATTGCAAGTGGGGTACTTCTCAGCGGTATGGCAGCAGAGAGATTTCAAACAGGAGAAGCGGCTGTTGATGAAAACGTTATCCTTGAACCTAAAATAGATGAAGAATCGGTTGATGCAGCAGAAGAAGAATTGGAACCTGAGACTTCATCTTTAAGGATTATTGCCGTTGGAGATATAATGTTTCATATCCCACAAATTAATAGCGCTGCAGACGAAGAGGGCGGATTTGATTTTGAACCTCCTTTTACCTTTGTAAAGAGTTACATAGAAGAAGCTGATATAGCCATTGCAAATCTTGAAACAGTTATAGCCAATAGCGGAGGACCTTATCGTGGGTTTCCTAGATTCAATAGTCCTGTAGAAACCCTAGATGCACTTAAATCAACTGGCTTTGATATACTGACAACTGCGAATAACCATACTCTTGACCAAGGTAAAACAGGATTGATAAATACCATAGATGAGATCGAAAAGAGAAATTTTATTCAAGTAGGAACAAGCAAGACAGAGAGAAAAGATTATGAAATAGTCGAGAAAAATGGGATTTCAGTAGCATTTTTTGCTTATACTTACGGTTTAAATGGGTTGGATAGTTTGCTTTCAAAAGATGAACTATCAATTATGGTCAACCTGATTGATAAAGAAAGAATGGCTGACTCAATTTCACAAGCGAAGGCGGAAGGCGCTGAATTAATTGTAGTTTCATTGCATTGGGGCTATGAATATCATACAAGAGCGTCATCTATACAAAGAGATCTTGCTGAATTTCTCATCAATAATGGAACCGATATAATCCTCGGGAGTCACCCTCATGTTGTTCAAGAGGTTGAGTTATTGGAAACAGAAACTAATACAGGGCTTGTAATCTATTCAATGGGAAATTTTATTTCTAACCAAAGATATGAAACTATGGGTGTATCTGCTACAGAAAATGGCCTTATGGTTATGATAGATATTGAAAAAGATTTGATTGCTGAAACTATTGAAATAACAAGCATCACGCCATTAGTGACGTGGGTGGATAGATACGAGACCAATGGTAAGTATGATTATCGTATCGTACCTATCGAAGAAGCTCTTACACGTAATTTAGATATGAACTTACCAGACTGGAAAGAAGCAAAGCTTAAAAAGACTCTTGAAGAAATATATTCTCTAATTGATGAAAATATAACATTTTAAATCAATTGCAAAAAAACCTGATATATTTATACAAATCAATCAACTTCTAATGTATAATTAAACTGAGTAGATTACATTAAAAAGGCGGGATCTGATTGCAATACCTTATCGATACATTTGCAAACATCAGAATCAGGGATATCATCGATATCCTTATCGTTGCTGTAGTTCTGTATAAGCTTTTTACTCTCATTAGAGAAACAAGAGCAGAACAGTTGATAAAAGGTATAGGAATTCTACTTATTCTTACAAAGATTAGTGAGTGGCAGGAGCTATATACTATAAACTGGATACTGAGTAATGCAATGACTGTTGGTACTCTGGCTATTCTTATAGTTTTCCAGCCCGAGTTGAGAAGAGGATTGGAGTACATAGGCAGGAGCCGTTTCTTTTCCAAATCACTTATAGAAATTAGAACAGAAAGCATGTCAAAGGTAGTAGACGAAATAGTAGAAGCTACTGCCTCACTTTCACGTCAAAAAATCGGTGCCCTAATGGTTCTTGAAAGACAGACTGGTTTAAATGAACTTCTTGAAACCGGAACGAGAATTGGTGGCGCAGTCAGTAGTGATCTCTTAATAAATATTTTCATTCCAAATACTCCTTTGCATGATGGTGCTGTGATTATTAAAGATGATATCATTAAAGCTGCAGCCTGCTTTTTACCTCTTACTGACAATTCCAATATAAGTAAAGAACTTGGTACAAGGCATAGGGCAGCTCTTGGAATTTCTGAAAGGTCAGATAGTCTTTCGATCGTTGTATCAGAAGAGACTGGGGCCATTTCTATAGCTGAAAATGGTACTATTTCAAGATACCTTGATGCAAAAACTTTAAGGCAGATTCTTTTAGAAATGTATAAACCAAAGGGCGGTAATCAGACATTCATAACAAAATGGAGGCGACGGGATGAATAGGAAAAGCGAAATAACTGCAAAAGTCCTGGTTCTTGTTATAGCCATTTTTCTGTGGAGTTATGTTATGAGTGAGGTTGATCCAGTCATTACGCCCAGAATAAGGAATGTAAAAACAACATTTTCAAATACTGCTGCCCTTGAGAGAAATGGTTATGTGAATATGGGACCTGAAGAGGTTAAAATTGATGTCTGGATAAAGGGTAAAAAATCGGAAATAGACAAGAAGTTTGATAGTTCGAAAATATCTGCAAGTGTTGACTTGAGTGGATATACAGAAGGGCAGGTAAAAGTACCCATTATGGTTGGACTTTTGGATCAAACTGCAGAAGTTTTTATCGATAATTGGGAACCAAAGGAGGCTCTGTTTACAATAGATAAGATTGTCACAAAAGAAGTGCCTGTAACTGTTACGACTTCAGGACAACTACCAGACACTTATGTGCTTGGCAATATAGTTTCAAGGCCTCAGACAGTATTGTTGAGAGGACCTAGGACCTGGCTGAATGAAGTAAGCAGGATAATAGCTATAGTGGACATCCTTGGGAAGACAGAAACTCTAAATATGGCAGTACCAATAAAGGCCGTTGACGACGAAGGAGAAGAGGTCAGAGGAGTAGAGAGGGAACCTGGAATTGTGGATATGACAGTTCCAATATATAAAACTGCTCGTGTACCTATTGAGCTTCTGACCGAAAATGAACTTCCAGAAAACTTCTCTCTGGTTGATATGGAAATTAGTCCTTCAGAAGTTATGATAAAGGGAGATAAGTCGGTTGATACAATATTCAGAGTTCAGACTGTACCGGTAGACGTATTGGATTTGATTGATAAGGATAGCCACGAGCTGAAACTTAGTTTGCCAACAGGTATGGAGCTGCTTAACCCTGATATTAAAATCAATTTAACATATAAAGTTGAAGAGACGATTGAGCAAACTATGCAATTCACACTGGATCAGATAAGGACGGTGAATATCCCTTCAGATCTTGAACTTGATGAGTTGGATAACGACCTTGTATATACAGTTATCCTTAAAGGATACAAGTCAGTACTCGAAGAAACAGATATCATTAGAGACTTAAAGCCAACTGTGGATCTCAGGGGTCTCGAAGCTGGGTTGCATCAGTTAGAAATTGAATTTATTCAATCTGGCAATATAACAGTAGAAACAGTTAATCCTAATATTGTTGAAATAAATCTTTTGGAAGAATAAGGGGGCAAATATGGAAAAAAAGTATGTTCTGGCAATTAACCCAGGATCAACATCAACTAAGGTATCGCTGTTTGAGGGCTTAACAGAGTATAAGTCAAAAAAACTTGACCACCTGACGGAAGACCTAGACAGATTCGATGACATTTACAGTCAGTTTGATTACAGACTTGAGATTATCAACAACTGGCTGGAAGAAGAAAAAATCAGTATAGAAGAGCTTGAAGCAGTTGTAGGTAGAGGCGGAACGTTAATGCCAATACCCAGCGGTACTTATGCGGTGACAGATGCGATGATTGAAGACCTAAAAATTGGTGTTCAGGGTCAGCATGCTTCTAATCTTGGAGGCATACTCGCAAAGGGAATAGCTGATAAAGCTGGTATCCCTTCGTTTATTGTGGATCCGGTAGCTGTTGATGAGTTTGAGGACATCGCAAGAATTTCAGGTCTTAAAGATCTTCCAAGAACATCATTGATACACGCTTTAAATATCAAAGCGGTGTGCCATAGATTCTCAAAAGAATACAATCAGCCTGTAGATGAACTAAATATAATAGTTACTCACATGGGTGGAGGGATATCTGTTGCTCCAATAAAGAATGGGAAAATAGTCGATGCAAATGGAGCCAATAATCTGGGACCGTTTTCGCCAGAAAGAGCTGGCGGACTGCCAGTATGGGATATAGTGGAGATGTGTTATTCCGGCGATTACGAAGAAGGACAAATTAAGAAAATGATCGTTGGCAAAGGTGGACTTGTATCCTATCTAGGAACATTTGACGGAAGAGAGGTAGTTTCCAGAATAGAAAATGGTGATGAAGAAGCCAGACTTATTTACGATGCAATGGCATATCAAATCGGAAAAGAAATAGGCGCTTACAGTACCGTTTTAAAAGGAAAGGCTACTGCTATACTACTAACAGGTGGTTTGGCATTTTCAGAATATCTGGTAGATAAAATAAAGCAAATGGTTTCATTTATTGCTCCAGTGGTGGTTTACCCCGGAGAAGATGAAATGACTTCTCTTAACGAAGGTGCGAGAAGAGTTTTAAGTGGAAGTGAGAAAGCAAAAATTTATGAAGATGAGGTGAGATAATGGCAAAAAATTTTGAAGCTTTATTTCAACTTGCTATTGAGAAAGGACCTAAGAAAGTAGCAGTCGCTGTGGCACAAGATGAAGATGTTCTAGGAGCAGTAAAAGAAGCTTACCTAAAGGGGATAGTGACGCCAGTTTTAGTTGGAGATAAAGAAGGCATTGAAAAAATTGCCGGAGCTATCGGGTTTGATCTTACAGGAGTTGAGATAATAGACGAAAAAGACGGTGTTGCAGCTGCCAGAAAGGCCACCAGCCTTGTTAGCAGTGGCTATGCACAGGTTTTGATGAAAGGTTTAATTGATACCTCTGTAATAATGAGGGCAGTTCTTGATGCAGAAATAGGGCTAAGAACAGGTAATGTAATAAGCCACGTAGCAGTATTTGATGTACCCACATACCATAAAGTTTTTATAGTAACTGATGCAGCTATGATAATAGCTCCAGATATCAAACAGAAAAAAGAGATTATTGAGAATGCTGTTGGACTGGCTCACTCCCTGGATATACCAAATCCAAAAGTTGCAGTACTTGCTGCAAAGGAAAAAGTCAGCGATAAAATGGAAGCCACAGTAGATGCAAAGACTCTTACGGATATGAACAAAGCTGGCGAAATTAAAGGATGCATCGTAGATGGACCGCTTGCTCTTGATAATGCTGTAAGCAAGGAATCAGCAAGAATCAAAGGCATCGATAGCGAAGTAGCTGGAGACGCAGATATTTTACTTGCTCCAGATATCGAAGCTGGAAATATTTTGTATAAGGCTCTTACGTTCTTAGGCAATGCAAAGTCAGCTGGTCTGATCGTAGGAACAAGTAAGCCTATAGTTTTGACTTCAAGAGCTGACAGTGAAGAAGCGAAACTTAATTCAATAGTACTCGCCACACTGATGGCTTAAGGGGAGACGTTGTATGAATAATTTTAAGATGCTAATAATTAATCCTGGAAGCACGTCCACTAAGATTGCTGTTTTTGACAACGACAAGATGCTATTTGAAGAAACTCTTAGGCATGATGTGGATGTTTTATGTGCTTATGATAGAGTGAACGACCAGATGGATTTTAGAAAGAACATAATAATGGAAGCTCTAAGCAAGAATAGTGTTGATAAGAAAACGCTTTCAGCAGTTGTTGGAAGAGGTGGTTTACTTAAGCCAATTGAAGGCGGAACCTATGAAGTCAATGAAGTTATGATTAAAGATTTAAACAATGGCGAGAAGGGTGAACACGCATCTAACTTAGGTGGAATACTGGCTTATGAGATAGCGAAGGAAATTGGAGGAAGAGCTTTTATAGTTGATCCCGTGGTTGTTGATGAGATGCAGGATTTGGCTCGAATATCTGGGCTTAAGGGAATCGAAAGACAAAGTATATTCCATGCTTTAAACCAGAAAGCTGTAGCAAGAAGATATGCTGCTTCAATTGGCAAGAAATACGATGAACTAAACCTTATCGTAGTGCACCTGGGTGGTGGAATTTCCGTTGGAACCCATAAAGCAGGCAGAGTAATCGACGTACCTAACGCATTAAATGGAGAAGGTCCTTTTTCTCCAGAAAGAGCAGGGGGACTGCCCATTTGGGATCTTGTTGAACTATGCTTTTCCAGGAAATATACAAAGGATGAATTAAAGAAATTACTCGTTGGCAAAGGAGGAATTGTATCTTACCTTGGAACGAACGACGCCAGAGAAGTTGACAGAAGGATTGAAGAAGGCGATGAGTACGCAGAGCTGATATACAAAGCCATGGCATATCAAGTGGCCAAAGAAGTTGGAGCTTCAGCTGCTGTACTAAAAGGGGATGTCGACCAAATTATTGTTACAGGCGGCATCGCATACGATAAGATGTTTATTGAGTGGTTGAAAGAAAGAATTGAGTTTATTGCCGGAGTTACAGTGTATCCTGGTGAAGATGAATTACAGGCACTTGCAGAAGGCGGACTGAGAGTTCTTACAGAAGAAGAAAAGCCAAAGATATATAGTTAGGAGAATTTCATGCTAAATGACAAAAGAATCAGAATCGTAATAGGTCATTACGGTAGTGGAAAAACAGAATTCAGCGTAAATTATGCTGTAAAACTCGCAAAAATGGGAAAAAGAGTTGGACTGGTTGATCTGGATGTCATCAACCCATATTTTAGGTCAAGAGAGAAGACAGACATATTAAATGAAATGGGGATAAAAGTACTAGGAAGCAACCTTAAGGGCAATGCCCTTGATATTCCAGCTGTTTCAGGGGATGTTTTAGTGCCCATTCAGGATGCAAGCTACGAAGCGATATTTGACGTAGGAGGAGATCCAGCGGGTGCCAGGGCTCTGGGGGTATACCATGAGCTTTTAGAGAAAGATGGATACGATATGTTTTTTGTTCTCAATGCAAATAGACCTGAAACTCAGTCTGTTGAAAAAGCAATGGAATATATATACAAAATAGAAGCTACATCAAGAGCAAAAGTGACAGGCATAGTGAACAATACACACATGCTTAAATCGACAACTGCAGAGGATGTCATCAGAGGTTATGAGCTTGCTGTTAAGGTTTCCAAAGAATCTGGGATACCTCTTAAGTACAACACATGTTTGGAACATCTGGTAGATACGCTGCCAGAACAAATTAGGGCCACTATCTTCCCAATTGAACTCTTCATGAGGGAAGAATGGATGATATAAAAAAGAGGAGGAAAAAAAGTATGGCGAAGGTCAAAGGAAACGTTACGTTTGAAGAGGACCTATGCAAAGGATGCGGTCTTTGCGTATCCGTATGTCCTGTCAATATTATCACATTAGATACTGGCAGAATGAATAGAAAGGGATACTATCCCGCTGCAATTGCGGCAGAAGATATGGATAAGTGTATTGCATGCGTAAACTGCGGTATGGTTTGCCCAGATTTAGTTATTACTGTAGAGAGATTGTAAAGGAGGGTTACATATGACTAAAGTTCTCATGAAAGGGAACGAAGCTGTTGGAGCTGCTGCAATCGCTGCAGGATGCAAGTATTTCTTTGGATATCCAATAACTCCACAAAGTGAGGTTCCCGAGTATTTTGCAAGAGAGCTCCCCAAAATAGGCGGAGTATTTGTTCAGGCTGAATCAGAAGTTGCTGCAATTAACATGGTATATGGAGCTTCAGGTGCGGGTGCCAGAGTAATGACATCATCATCAAGCCCTGGTATAGCACTTAAGCAAGAAGGTATTTCATACCTGGCTGGAGCAGAATTGCCAGCAGTAATAGTAGACATGATGAGAGGCGGCCCTGGGCTTGGCTCAATTCAAGCTGCACAAGGGGATTATTTCTTAGCTACCAGAGGCGGTGGAAACGGTGACTACAGGCTAATTGTTTTGGCTCCTGCTAATGTACAGGAACTGGTCGACCTGATTATTGACGGATTTGACCTTGCAGACATTTACAGGACACCTGTAATGATACTTGGAGATGGTATGATTGGTCAGATGATGGAACCAGTAGAATTTACTGAAAGAACACCAAGAGAGATTCCACCAAAAGACTGGGCTACAGTTGGTACAGGTGGCAAAAGAAAGCCTAATATCATAAACTCAGTTTATCTTGCAGCTGAAGACCTTGAAGCACACAACCATGTACTACAAGCAAAATATGCTAAGATAAGAGAAAATGAGAAGAGAGTAGAAACTTATAATATTGAAGATGCCGACATCGTAGTGACAGCTTATGGAACAACTTCAAGAATTGTAAAGACTGCTATTGCAAAGATGGAAAAAGAGGGCATGAAGGTTGGATTTATCAGACCAATAAGCTTGTATCCATTCCCAAATGAAGCATATGAGAGTATCAACCCATCATGTAAGGCTGTTCTTACTGTTGAAATGAGTGCTCACGGACAGATGATTGACGATGTAAGGCTTTCACTGAACGGTTCGATGCCGACATATTTCTACGGAAGATCAGGTGGAATGGTACCAAGTCCCGATGAGATCATAAATGAAGTTAAGCAAATTCTTGGAGGTGAAAAATAATGGCTGTTGTTTTTGAAAAGACTAAAGGTTTGACAGATAAACCTTTCCATTATTGTCCCGGTTGTACACACGGCGTAATACACAGACTGGTAGGAGAAGCATTGGTAGAGCTTGGAGTATTGGAAAATGCCATTGGAGTAGCTCCTGTTGGTTGTGCCGTACTAGCTTATGATTATTTTAATTGCGATATGCATGAAGCAGCTCATGGCCGTGCGCCAGCAGTTGCTACTGGAATTAAGAGAGTTCATCCAGACAATTTTGTGTTCACATATCAAGGAGACGGAGACCTGGCTGCAATAGGTACAGCAGAAATTGTTCAAGCTGCACACAGAGGAGAAAAGTTTTCTACAGTATTCGTAAACAATGCAATATATGGAATGACAGGCGGTCAAATGGCTCCTACTACACTGGTAGGACAGAAAGCTACAACTGCTCCTTATGGAAGAGATGAATCAACCACAGGACAGCCAATAAAAATGTCAGAGCTACTTGCTACAATTAACGGCGCTGCATTTGTGGAAAGAGTTGCTGTAAATACTCCTGCAAATATAAGAAAAGCTAAAAGAGCTATACTTGAGTGCTTCAAAGTCCAACTTGAAGGAAAGGGCTTTGGAATAGTTGAGGTATTGTCGACATGCCCAACCAACTGGGGATTGACACCTAATGAATCAATGAAGTGGCTTGGAGACAACATGATACCATATTTCCCGTTAGGTAACTTTAGAAAGCCAGAGGAGGTTGAATAGTGATGAACGAAAAATTGATTATCGCTGGCTTTGGCGGACAGGGAGTCATGGCGATGGGACAACTACTTACTTATTCAGGAATGATTGAAGATAAGAATGTATCCTGGTTGCCATCCTATGGTCCTGAGATGAGAGGCGGCACAGCAAACTGTAACGTTACAATATCATCAGATGCAGTAGGTTCGCCTGTAGTTGTAGATTCGACAACTGTAATAGTTATGAATCTTCCTAGCTTAGACAAATTTGAATCCAGTGTTGAACCAGGAGGAAGATTGTTTATAAACTCATCTCTAATAAGTAAAAAATCAACCAGAGATGACATTGAAGTTTACTATATTCCTGCCAACGACATAGCTAATGAACTTGGAAATACAAGAATAGCTAACATGGTAATGCTGGGAGCTTATCTTGGCGTAACTGATTTGGTAAAATTCGAATCAATTTACGAAGCATTTGGACAAGTATTTGGAGAGACAAAAGCACATTTATTGCCGATTAACAAAGAAGCCCTCGCCAGAGGAGCAGAACTTACAAGAGAAAAAGCAGAAGTATAAAAATAAAGAAAAGCCAGACTTTATCGTCTGGCTTTTCTTTATGAGAAAAGTTCTTCTATTAGCTGTTTAACTGAGGTAATTTTATCGATTAGATAACCTTTTTTTCCTATAAATATCAATCCGTTGTCTGTATCACCTGTTACTGACCGAATTAAGGCATTTGTAATACAATACTGAGTAGTAGCTGGATTACATGGTTCGAGGCAGTTATAACATTTAGTTACTTTTTCTCTTTCAAGAGCAACGCGCTTCACAAAATCGTTTAATATTGCTTGCCCTGGCATTCCAACAGGACTTTTTACATATCCGATGTTTTCTATTTTTGATTCAACATAGGCTTTTTTAAATCGAATATCGGCGTCACATTCATCTGTAGCAACGAATCTAGTTCCCATCTGAACTCCATCTGCGCCTGCATTTAGTGCTTCCTCCACATCATTTCGACTGAATATACCACCGGCAGCAACGACTGGAATCTTTGTTGCCAAATCTGTTTCCATCGGTACCAAAGCTTTTTTGACCTCTGCGATTAACTCAGGTATCCTTAGAAGATTTCCTGATTTTAATACATCCATGGGAAATCCAAGATGTCCACCAGCAAGAGGTCCTTCTGCAATGATCAGATCAGGCACGTAATTATGTCTTTTTGACCACAACTTGGTAATTACCGCAGCTGCTTTACCTGAAGATACGATTGGTGCTGCTTTAGTCTTTGTTCCCTTGACCAAAGAAGGTAGATCGCTTGGCAAACCAGCTCCAGAAATTATCAAATCAATTCCCTCTTCGACTGCAGTTTTGACCATTTCTTTATAGTTTTCAATTGGAACCATAAGATTAACAGCAAGTATTCCATCTGGACTAAGTTCTCGGGCTCTCCTAATTTCTTTTTGTAATGCTCGAATATTAGCACCTTTGGGGTCTCTCCCAAAATCAGGCTCTCTAAAGCCAATTTGAACACCTGAAATAGTACCGATACCTCCGCAGTTAGCTACTGCTGATGCAAGTCCAGAAAGCGATACTCCAACACCCATCCCTCCCTGAATCAGAGGTATACGGCTGGTCTTTTCGCCAATTATTAATTGTTTCATATAAAGTCATCCTCCAACTATTATTCAATTGCAAACAGGAATTCACCTTCTGCAGCAATTTCTTCTCCAACATAGGCTTTGCCCTGTCCAATTCCTATACCTGCTCTGACTTTGGTTATTTCAACATCCATTCTAAGCACATCTCCGGGAACAATTTTTCTTTTGAACCTGAATTTGTTAATGCCTGCAAAATAAGCAGTCTTACCTTTAAAATTTTCCTGTGAAAGCAAGATTACAGCACCAGCTTGGGCCATGGTTTCAACTAGGATTACTCCGGGCATAACAGGATTTCCTGGGAAGTGTCCAGTAAAATAGCTCTCATTTATGGTTACATTCTTGTACCCAGTTCCCTTAAGACCATCTTCTGACACCTCAACTCTGTCGACAAATATAAAAGGGTTTCTGTGTGGTATTATCGAAAGAATTTCGTTTATTCCATATACTTTTATTGTTTTCACCTCCTCCAATTATTCATGGCTTCTTAGAAAAACATTGCTAAATTTTTAAATATGATTTATACTATTTCTAAGTTTGCAATCGCCTATAGACAATCTTAATTTAAATTAGAGTATTTTGCAAACAAATAATTGTCGGAGGTGTTTTTCAAGACACAACTGTATAATTAGGAGGTGTACAATTGAAGAAAATATCGGTTGGAATAACCGGTCTGGGAAGCTATGTTCCCAGTATGGCGATGACTAACGAAGATATGTCAAAGCTGGTAGAGACCAGTGATGAATGGATTACTTCGAGAACCGGTATCAGGGAGAGAAGGATAGCTGATGAGCATACTGCAACATCAGACCTTGCTACAAATGCTGCAGAAAATGCGCTTAAAGATGCAGGCATAAATGCCTCAGAAATCGACCTGATAATCGTAGCCACTGCGACACCTGACCATATGTTCCCATCTACTGCAGCAATAGTGCAGAAGAATATTGGGGCGGAAAAGGCAGCTGCATTTGATTTAAGTGTGGGATGTTCAGGATTTATATACGCAGTTATGACAGGTTCAAATTTTATTGCCACTGGAATGTACAAAAAAGTGCTGGTAATTGGCGCTGAAACATTGTCAAAGATAGTTGACTGGACTGACAGAAATACTTGTGTACTGTTTGGTGACGGAGCTGGAGCTTGTGTTTTGGAACCATGTGACGAAAGTTTTGGAATTCTTTCTTCAGAGCTTGGGTCAGATGGTCCCAATGGGGACGTTTTAATACTACCTGCGGGTGGATCAAGAAATCCTGCTACGGCTGAAACAGTCAAAAACAATATGCATACTATAAAAATGGATGGCAAAGAAGTTTTCAAATTTGCTGTGCGTGTAATGGAAAAATCGTCCGTCAGAGTGCTGGAAGAGGCAGGACTCACACCGGAAGATATAGATTTTCTTATTCCACATCAGGCAAATATGAGAATTATTGATGCTGCTATGAAAAAGCTGCAGCTGGACAAAGAAAAGACATATATAAATTTAGATAAGTACGGAAATATGTCCGCTGCTTCAGTTCCTGTTGCCCTTGATGAGGCAGTTAAAGAAAACAGGATAAAGAAGGGCGATATTGTTCTGCTTATTGCATTTGGCGCAGGGTTATCCTGGGCTTCTATTGTCATGCGTTGGAACAGGGGGGAGAAGTATGATTAGTACGAGAATTACTGAGATTTTGGGTATCGAATACCCAGTAATACAGGGAGGCATGGCTTGGGTTGCCACTCATGAATTAGCATCCGCTGTATCTGAGGCTGGAGGGTTGGGAGTTATAGCTGCAGGAAATGCTCCAGGAGAATTTGTAAGAAATGAAATCAGGGAATTGAGAAAAAGAACAACTAAGCCATTTGCTGTAAATATAATGCTATTATCACCATTTGCTGATCAGGTTGCTGAGATTGTATGTGAAGAGGGAGTGCCCATCGTTACTACAGGTGCTGGGAATCCAGGAAAATATCTTGAAAAATTTAGGCAGCACAATATTAAAGTAATTCCTGTTGTGCCTTCTGTAGCTCTGGCTAAGAGAATGGAGAAACAGGGGGTAGATGCCCTTATAGTAGAAGGCACAGAAGCTGGAGGGCATGTCGGAGAACTGACTACAATGTCTCTTATTCCACAGGTATGCGATGCAGTAGAATTGCCAGTTATAGCAGCTGGAGGGATTGCAGATGGAAGAGGATTTGCAGCTGCTTTTGCACTAGGTGCAGAAGGGATACAGATGGGAACGCGATTTGTCTGCTCTACTGAAGCAAAAGTACATCCCAAATACAAAGAGATGCTGGTAAATGCAGGTGATCGAGATGCTATAGTAACAGGCAGATCTACTGGTCACCCAGTCAGGGTTCTTAAGAATCGATTTACGCGAGATTTTCTTGAAATGGAGAAAAATGGCGCAAGCAAAGAAGAATTAGAAAAATCGGGTGCTGGCAGATTAAGACTGGCTGTAGTCGATGGGGATATTGACAACGGCTCAGTAATGTCAGGACAGATTGCTGGCATGATAAATGATATCAAAAGCTGTGAAGAAATAATTCACGGTATGACAGAAGATGCCATAAATGTTTTAACAAGACTGCAAAAGGTTGCTGGAGGTGTTGTAAATGGCTAAGACCGCATTTCTGTTCCCAGGGCAGGGTGCTCAGCATATTGGCATGGGAAGAGACTTTTTCGAGCAGATAAGAGAATCAAAGGAGATATTCAAAGAAGCAGATGAAGCGCTTCAGATGGACCTTTCTGGGCTTATCTTTGAAGGTTCTGAAGAAGACTTAAAAAAGACTGAGAATACTCAGCCTGCTATTCTTACTGCCAGTATCGCAATGCTGAAAGCTTTGGAAAGAGATGGTATATACTGTGATTATACTGCTGGTTTAAGCCTTGGTGAATACAGCTCTCTGGTAATGAGCAAAGCAATAAGGTTTGCAGATGCACTGAAAATTGTTAGGGAAAGAGGCAAATTCATGCAAGAAGCCGTCCCTCAAGGAATTGGTGGAATGGCAGCAATTTTGGGTCTGGACAGAGCCCATCTTCCTACTATACTAGAAATGTCAAAGAGTTATGGCGTTGTCGAAGTAGCAAATTACAACAGCCCAGAGCAGATAGTAATCTCAGGTATGAAAGAGGGTCTTAAAATAGCCTGTGATAAAGCAGTAGAATTAGGTGCAAAAAAAGCAGTTGAACTACCTGTAAGCGCGCCATTTCACACTTCGCTATTGTCTTCGGCAGGAGTAAAATTAGAGAGTGAGCTAAGAAAAGTAGAACTAGGTGAGCTCAAAACAAAAGTCGTATCTAACGTTGATGGCAGAGTTGTCGAAACTCGTGATGAATTGGTATCAAAGCTGGTAAGTCAAGTTTCAAATTCTGTTTTGTGGCAGCAGTCTATAGAATTTATGATAAATGAAGGTGTAGATACATTTGTAGAGATAGGGCCAGGCAAATCACTTTCAGGTTTTGCTAAGAGGATAAGTAAAGCAATGGGCAAAGAAGTTAGAATTCTAAATGTATCTTCTGTTGAAAGCTACAGAGAAACCGTAGAAAAACTTATAAAGGGGGCGTAGGGATGGAAAAGAAGACAGCTCTGGTTACCGGAGGCAGCAGAGGCATAGGAAGAAAAATAGCCCTTGGCCTTGCAAATAAAGGATATAATGTGGCAATAACTTATGTAAACAACAAAACATTGGCTGAAGAAGTTGTGGTTGAGCTGAATGCTGCTGGGGTTGATGCTATTGCAGTTAAGGCTGATACATGTGATGCTCTTCAAGTGGATGAGATGGTAAAGACAATAGAAAAAAACCTTGGGAAAATTGATATTTTAGTTAACAATGCTGGAATAACAAGAGATAACCTCATAATTAGAATGAGTGAATCAGACTGGGACCAGGTTATAGATACAAATCTCAAGGGTGCGTTTCTAACTTCTAAAGCAGTAGTTAGGGGGATGATGAAGAACCGATATGGCAAAATAATCAACATATCGTCTGTAGTAGGAGTAATGGGTAATGCGGGGCAGGCAAACTACTCTGCATCAAAAGCTGGCTTGATAGGTCTGACCAAATCCTTAGCAAAGGAAATGGCTTCCAGAGGTATCAGAGTAAATGCCATTGCGCCAGGTTTTATAAAGACAGATATGACTGATGCTTTAAGTGAAGATGTACAAAATGAAATGAAAAGAGCAATACCACTGGGTTACTTTGCTGACCCAGAGGAGATAAGTAATCTCGTGAATTTTCTTGCCGGTAATGAGTCTGATTATATAACCGGACAAGTTATTCAAATAGATGGCGGAATGCACATATAATAAGGAGGAATTAAAATGGTATTTGAAAAAGTAGTTAAAATTATTGCAGAACAACTGGATGCTGATGTTGAAGAAATTGCAATGGAAACATCTCTTATGAAGGATCTTGAAGCAGATTCTCTTGACGCCGTTGAAATTATGATGGCTCTAGAAGATGAGTTTGGAATAGAAATACCTGATGAAGATGCTGAGAAATTTGCAAACATTGGTGATATCACAAAATATGTGGAGGAAAAGATAGCTTAATCGATGGGGTGAAAATATGAAAAGAGTTGTACTGACAGGCTTAGGAGCCGTTACCCCTATTGGAACAGGGAAAGAAGACTTTTGGAATGCTCTTATTTCAGGAAAGTCAGGAGTTGGATATATAACAAAATTTGATGCTTCATGTCACGAAACGAAGATTGCAGCTGAAGTTAAAGATTTTGATCCGTCTCAATACATGGAGAAGAAAGAAGCAAAGAGGATGGATAACTTTGCTCAGTATGCAGTTGCCGGTGCTAAAATAGCTATTGAAGACTCAGGTCTTGAACTAAGCGCAATTAACTTAAACAGAGCTGGAGCTATCGTAGGTTCAGGAATAGGTGGCATAACATCTCTTGAGTCAGAGAAAGAAAAATTTGACGAAAAGGGACCTGGTAGAATCAGTCCGCTGTTTATTCCGATGATGATAGCAAATATGGCTGCAGGACAGGTTTCAATGGCTTTTGGATTGAAGGGTGCATCTATGACAATTACGACCGCGTGCGCGTCAGCTACACATGCTATAGGTGAAGCCTTCAGGATGATAAAGTATGGGAATCTGGATATTGCTGTGACCGGTGGAACAGAAAGCTCGATAACTCCATTGTCTATGGCAGGATTTATTTCAATGAAAGCACTTTCAACAAGAAATGATGATCCAGAAAAAGCAAGCAGACCTTTCGACAAAGACAGAGATGGTTTTGTCATGGGAGAGGGTTCAGGTATGATAGTATTAGAGGAACTGGAGCATGCATTAAAAAGAGGAGCTCATATTTACGCTGAAATAATCGGTTACGGCGCAACTTCTGATGCTTTTCACATTACTCAGCCAGACCCCGAGGCTATTGGAGCTACACGCGCTATGGCTCTCGCTCTCGAAGAAGGCGGGGTGAGTGTATGCGACGTTGACTACATCAACGCTCATGGTACCAGTACCTATTACAATGATAAACTAGAGACCCTGGCTATTAAAAACCTGTTTGGTGAATATGCAGGTAAGATTAATATTAGCTCTACAAAGTCGATGACAGGACATCTTCTTGGAGCTGCAGGAGGTATAGAAACTATTGCTACTGCTCTTGCAATTTCAACAGGAGTTATTCCTCCTACAATTAATCAAGAGGTACATGATGAAGAGTGCGATCTTAATTATACTCCCAATGTTGCCGTAAACAGAGAAGTTAAATATGCTCTTTCAAACTCTCTGGGCTTTGGTGGTCATAATGCCAGTATACTATTAGGTAAGTACGAGTAAATAAATATGAACATTTAAGCTGCCGTCTGTTAAACGGCAGTTTTTCCTATGTAAAGGGACTGTTTTATGCTATACTTTACATAGAATTATGGAGGAGTGAAATGGAAATTAAAGTACCTAAATATGTAAATAGAATACTGAATGATCTTGGCGAGGCAGGATATAAATCCTATCTTGTGGGAGGTTGTGTAAGAGACTCACTCCTTGGGAAAATACCGCATGATTACGATATAGCTACATCAGCAAAGCCTAGAGAGGTTATGGACTTATTTGAACAATATCAAACAGTTGAAACTGGAAGAGAATTTGGCACAATAACTATTGTTCAGGATGAAGGAACAATTGAAGTAACTACATTTAGAAAAGACATAAGTTATTCAGACGGACGAAGACCTGATTCGGTCAGTTTTACAGATGACTTACAAGAAGACCTTAAGAGAAGGGATTTCACAATAAATGCCATCGCTTACTCTAAAGAAAGTGGCACAGTAGATTACTTTGGAGGAATAAAAGATATCGATAACAGGCTGATAAGGGCTGTAGGCAACCCATTTGAAAGATTAAACGAGGACTATCTTAGAATTTTGAGGGCTGTAAGATTTGCTACTCAATTAGACTTTATTATCGACAGCGAAACTTCAAATGCATGTATGCAACTTGCTCATGGCTTAGAAAAAGTGAGTGTCGAAAGAATTAGGGATGAACTTTTTAAAATCCTGCTTTCTGAAAAACCTTCCAGAGGTTTTCTAATAATGAGATCCTTAGGTCTTTTAAGAGAAATTATCCCAGAACTAATACCAGCAATCGGATTTGATCAGAGAAATCCACATCATGACAGGTCTGTTTTTCAGCATACCCTTACTGTTCTCGACAATACTCCAAATATACTTCATGTAAGGCTTGCTGCGCTTTTGCATGATATAGGAAAGCCTTATACATTTACGGTTGACCAGTATGGTATTGGACATTTTTATGGTCACGACAAAATGAGCGTAAAAATAGGGAGAGAATTTTTATTAAGGATAAAATGTCCTACAAAGCTCATCGAGAGGACACTTAATCTGGTTAGAGAACACATGGTGCATCATCCTGAGTTAAGAAAAAAGGGATTAAAAAGACAACTGCAAAGAGTTGGAGAAGACAACATCTACAACCTTATTGATTTGCAAATTGCCGACAGACTAAGTAAAAGAGGAAGTAAAGATATTACAAAACTACTTGACAAGAGACGTGTTATAGAAGAAATTTTGAATGCAGAAGAGCCCTTTAGAAAGCAGCACTTAGCAATTGATGGGCATGATTTAAAGAATGCGGGGTACGTGGAAGGCAAAATAATTGGTAAGATTTTGGAATACTTACTAAATTGTGTTATAAAGGACCCTGAACTTAATGAAAAAGAAAAGCTGATGGAAATAGTCCTAAGATTGTATCCACCAGATGGCATAAACTGAAAAATGGTCCAGGAGGAATGTATATGGGTAGGATGTTTGGAACTGATGGTGTCAGAGGTATTGCAAATACAGAGCTAACACCGGAACTGGCATTTGAAATTGGCAAAGCAGGAGCTGCTGTAATTTCAGGAGGAGCAACAGGCAAAGTAATAGTTGGGAAAGACACCAGAGCCTCTGGTGATATGCTGGAAGCTGCATTAACAGCAGGTATTTGCTCAATGGGATTGGATGTAGAATCTGCTGGTGTAATACCAACTCCAGCCATAGCTTATTTGGTAAGAAAGTATGGAGCAACTGCAGGAGTTATGATTTCCGCATCACACAATCCTGGCGAATACAATGGTATTAAGTTCTTTAATAAGGATGGGATGAAGTTACCTGATGAAGTAGAAGACCAAATTGAAGACATAATAGCTAATAAAAATGAAATCGGTGACAGACCAATTAAAGACAAGGTTGGAAGGGTATCATTAAGTAAAAGTGCAGGTAGAGATTACATGGATTTTTTAAGACATGTGATGGATTTAGACCTGAGCGGCTACAAAGTTGCCATGGATTGTGGAAATGGAGCTCTTTTTGAGATAGGACCATCAATTCTAGAGGAGATGGGTGCAGAAGTATTTGCCATTAACACAACTCCCGACGGGATGAACATTAATCATAAGTGCGGATCGACCAACCCAGAGCTTGTTCAGCAGTTGGTTATAGAATCTGGAGCTGACATAGGATTTGCTTTCGATGGAGATGCTGACAGGATAATTGCTGTAGACGAAAAAGGGCAGATTATAGATGGGGACCATATTCTCGCAATATGTGGAACCTATTTGAAAAATCGTGGAGAATTGGAAAAGAATACCGTTGTAGGAACAGTAATGACTAACATGGGTCTGGATGAATATCTGAACGGAGAAGATATAAAAATAATTAAGACTTCGGTTGGAGACAGATATATTTTGGAAGAGATGGTTCGTGGGGGATATAATTTTGGTGGAGAGCAGTCAGGGCATATAATATTCTTAAAACATAATACGACTGGAGATGGGCTTGCAACTGGGCTGCATCTATTAGAAGTAATGTTGGAAACTGGGAAGAAAGCTTCTGAACTGAATTCATTAATGTCAAAATATCCACAGGTATTATTCAATGCAAAAGTTGATAATTCAATGAAACACAGGTACATGGAGGTTACAGAAATAAAAGACCGTATAAAGACAATCGAAGATACTTTTAATGGCGAAGGCAGAGTCCTTATTCGTCCATCGGGGACAGAGCCTTTGGTAAGAGTAATGATTGAAGGAAAGAATTTGGACAGTATTACTGTTGCTGCCAGGGAACTAACTGTGTTTATAGAAGAAAAGATTGGACAAAAATAAAACTGAGGAGTGGTGAAATGAATTACAAAATTGTTGCTGACAGTAGCTGTGATTTAAATGAGGAGCTGCAGGAAAATTTACAAGTCAGCCTAGTGCCGTTCAAAATCGACATCGACAACTTTTCATTCATAGATGATGCAGATATCGACATGCAAAGGCTTGTTAGCGTAATGAACGCCAGTCCTAATCCGATAAAATCTTCATGCCCTTCACCTGGAGATTTTAGAGAAACTTTCTTAGAAGCAGATAGCATTTTTGTAGTGACCATATCAAAAGAGCTATCAGGCACTTATAATAGTGCTGTTCTTGCTAAAGAAATGGTGCAGGAAGAAACTGAAGGAAAGTTCATACACGTTTTCAACTCTAGGTCTGCAAGTGTTGGAGAGACTCTCGTTGCAATGAAAATTAAGGAATGTATTCATGAAAAGCTATCAAATGAAGCTCTTGTTGAAAAAGTTGAGGACTTTATTGACAATATGAAGACATTTTTTATATCTGAAGACCTCAGTAATCTGATAAAAAATGGTAGGATATCGAAGACTCAAGGTCTCATAGCTAATGTATTAAATATTAAACCTATTATGAGGGCAACTTCTGATGGAAACATTGAGGCACTTGAAAAAGTACGTGGAAGCAGAAAAGCTTTTAAGAGGCTTGCAGAAGTAATAGAAGAAAGTGGTGTAAAGTTTGAAGAGAGAATTTTGGCGATATCTCATGCCAATGCACTTCAAAAGGCTTTAGACCTTAAGAATGACTTAGCTAAATTAAATTTTAAAGACATTGTCATTGTAGAAACTAAAGCTTTATCTACAGCTTATGTTAATGACGGTGGAGTAATTATTGCGTTTTAAAGAATTCTAAAAAAATTTCAAGAAACAGTTTGACAAATTGCCTCTCGATGCTATAATGGTTAAGGTAGACGTAATTTGTCTAAACATTACGCGGGAATGGCGGAATTGGCAGACGCGCTAGACTTAGGATCTAGTGTCATTGACGTGGGGGTTCAAGTCCTCTTTCCCGCACCAGCAAAAACCAGTGGTTCTGCCATTGGTTTTTTCACATGTAGGAATTTGTAAATCATTATGTTATAATTTAATGATGAAGACATTGCAAATTGAGCATATTTAAATAATATAATAGGGGGTTCATTGATGAAGGCAGTTTTAGAAAAAAGGGAAAAGAACACAGTACACTTTAGTATTGAGTTTCCAGCTGGAGATTTTGAAGCAGCTTTACAACAAGCTTATTTAAAAAACAGAGGGAAGTTTAATATCCAAGGATTTAGAAAAGGAAAAGTGCCCAGAAGAATAATCGAAATGAACTACGGCAAAGAAATATTCTATGAAGATGCCATAAACATAATGCTTCCGGATGCTTATTCAGATGCTATAGATCAACTGAGTTTAGAAGTGGTTGACAGTCCAAATGTAGATGTAGATGAAATAGTTCCTGGCGAACCTATAAACGTGAAATTTTCAGTAGATGTAAAGCCTGAAATAGAGCTTGGAGATTTTAGCGTTATAGAGATGGAAAAGGTTGATTATTCTGCTACTGATGAGATGGTAGATGCTGAGGTTTCAAGAGTTCAGGATCAAAATGCCAGAATTGTCGATGCAGGAGAGAGAGAAATCGAAAATGGAGATATCACTACAATCGATTTTGAAGGATTTGTAGATGACGTTGCATTTGAGGGTGGACAAGCTGAAAACCACGTGCTTGAAATAGGTTCAGGCCAATTTATTCCTGGTTTTGAGGAAGCTCTGATTGGCAAGAAGAAGGGCGAAGATACTGAAGTAAATGTTACCTTTCCCGAAGAATATCATGAAGAATCACTTAAAGGTAAGCCAGCTGTATTTAAAGTTAGTATAAAAGAAGTTAAAACAAAAGAATTGCCAGAGATTGATGATGAATTTGCTAAAGACGTAAGTGAGTTTGACACTCTTGATGAATACAAAGAGAGTATTAAAAAAGAACTCGAAGAGAGTCTTAAAGAGCAGGAAAAAATCGATATAGAAAATCAGATTGTTGAAAAAGTTGTAGAGATGAGTACTTTGGAAGTTCCACCAGCAATGATTGATTCTCAAGTTGATAACGAAATCAAAGACTTTGAGTATAGAGTGAGTATGCAAGGCTTTGAATTAGATAAATACTTGGAATTAACTGGAATGAACTTGGAGAGTCTTCGCGACAACTTTAGACCTGTAGCAGAGAAGAGAGTTAAGGCTGATTTAGTGCTTGAAGCGATAGCTAAAAAAGAAAGCATTGAAGTAACTGATGAAGATATAGATAACGAGTTGAGAAAGCTCGCTGAGCAGTATAAACAAGATGATGTTGAGAAATTTGTAAATGACATGAAGCGTGGAGATTTAGATTTCCTCAAAGCGGGTATATCAAACAGTAAAGTTCTTGATATGCTAAGAGAGAGAGTTAAATTTGTTGAGTAGGAGGTAATCTTATGGCATTAGTACCAATAGTTGTAGAACAGACTAACAGAGGAGAGAGGTCATATGATATTTATTCAAGGCTTCTAAAAGATAGGATAATCATCCTCGGTTCTGAGATCAACGATGTGGTTGCAGATTTAGTAGTTGCACAACTGTTGTTCCTGGAAGCAGAAGATCCTGAAAAGGACATTCAAATATATATAAACAGTCCAGGGGGCTCAGTGAGTGCAGGATTCGCAATATACGATACAATTCAGTATATAAAACCTGACGTCGCAACAATCTGCGTGGGCAGAGCTGCTTCAATGGGAGCATTTCTTCTGTCAGCAGGTACAAAAGGAAAGAGATTTGCTCTTCCTAACTCTGATATTATGATTCACCAGCCACTGGGAGGAGCTCAGGGACAGGCTGAAGACATCAGAATACAGGCTGAGAAAATTATTGAGATAAGAGAGAGAATCAATAGGATATTGTCTGAGAGAACAGGGCAGCCTCTTGAAAGGATTGCTAAGGATACAGACAGGGATTATTATATGAGTGCAGCTGAGGCTGTAGAATATGGGATAATCGATGCCATAATGGAGAGAAAGAAATAAGAGGTGAGTCCATGGCAAAAAATGATGACAAGCAACTAAGGTGTTCATTTTGTGGGAAGCCACAAGATCAGGTAAAAAGACTCATTGCTGGTCCCAACGTATATATTTGCAACGAATGTATAGAACTCTGTCAGGAGATAATTGAAGAAGAATTTGTTGACTACCTGTCAGATTTCCAGCTTGATGAAGTGCCAAAGCCAAGCGAGATAAGAGAAACTCTTGATGAATATGTTATCCAGCAGGAGAGAGCTAAAAAAGGTCTGGCTGTGGCTGTATACAATCATTACAAGAGAATACACAAGAAACCATCGAAAAATGAAGATATAGAGCTTCAGAAGAGCAATATACTAATGATAGGGCCCACAGGCTCTGGAAAGACACTGCTTGCCCAGACTCTTGCAAGAATTTTGAACGTACCGTTTGCAATAGCTGATGCAACTTCTCTTACAGAAGCTGGATATGTAGGCGAAGACGTGGAAAATATCATACTGAAGCTAATCCAGGCTGCTGACTACGATATAGAAAAGGCTGAAAAAGGCATAGTATATATCGATGAGATCGACAAGATAGCACGTAAAACTGAGAATCCGTCGATAACTCGTGACGTAAGTGGCGAAGGAGTTCAACAGGCACTTCTAAAAATTTTGGAGGGAACTGTTGCCAATGTGCCTCCACAGGGAGGCAGAAAGCATCCGCATCAGGAGTTTATTCAGGTGGATACAACAAATATTTTATTCATTGTCGGCGGAGCTTTTGACGGGCTTGACAAGATAATTCAAATGAGAGTCGGCAAAAAAGCGATGGGCTTTGGAGCAGATGTTAAATCTCAAAGAACTAATATGGGTGAGCTATTGAGCCAGATACAGCCAGAAGATCTTATAAAATTTGGGCTTATTCCAGAGTTTGTAGGAAGGCTTCCAGTTGTTGCAACACTGGAGGAACTGGATGAAGAGGCTTTAGTGAGAATTCTAACAGAACCAAAGAATGCTCTTGTTAAACAATACAAGGAACTCTTTTCAATGGATGGAGTAGATCTGGAATTTGAAGATTCAGCCCTGAAGATAATTGCAAAAAAAGCTATTGAAAGAAAAACTGGTGCAAGGGGATTAAGAGGCATCATTGAAGAAAAAATGTTAGACATAATGTACGAGATACCAAATAGAGATGATGTTGAAAAGTGCGTAATAACTAAAGACACAATAGAGAAAAACGGAGAGCCTACTTTGGTCCTATCAGGTGATAAGAAAAATAAGGCCAAAAATAAAGGCAGTAAGGAATCCGCATCCTAAGGGCTCACAACTGTGAGCCTTTGCTTTGCAGAAGAGGAGTGATATTTGTGAAACATCCCTATGTAATTAAAAAAACAACTCTGCCTTTGATACCTTTAAGAGGGATATCAATTTTTCCGCATATGGTCATTCATTTTGATGTAGGCCGTGAAAAATCAGTTCAGGCTCTAGAAAAATCAATGATGGATGATTCCCTTATCCTCTTGTGTACTCAGATTAATCCGAAACTAGAAGAACCAGAAGTGGACGACTTTTATCACGTGGGTACGATTGCAAAGGTAAAGCAAATGCTTAAACTTCCAGGTGGCAGCATAAGAGTGCTAGTCGAGGGATTGAACAGGGGTAAAGTTAAGAAAATCAAAATGAAAGAACCATTTTTCTTAGCTGAGGCAGAAGAATATATATATAATCCAGATGAACTGGAATTAAGCCAAGATGTTGAGGCTGCAATGCGACTTGTAATTGAAGATTTGGAAGAGTATACAGCCCTAAATACTAAAGTCTCATCAGAGGTGCTATACACGATTTCAGATATTGAAGATCCTGGCAGACTTGCTGACGTCATTGCATCTTATGTATTTCTTAAGCAGGAGGACGATCAGCGAATTCTGGAAGCTTTTGATTTCTATGAAAGACTGGAAATTCTACACCAGATATTGCAGGAAGAAATAGAGCTTCTGAGGATTGAAGATAAGATAAACCAGAGAGTTAGAAAACAAATTAGTAAAATTCAAAAAGAGTATTATCTTAAAGAACAAATGAAGGCAATCCAGAAAGAACTGGGTGAAGATGACGAGCTGTCTAATGAAATAGAAGAGTATGAGTACAAAATAAACAAATTGAAGATGCCAAAAGAAGTAAAAGAAAAGGCTTTGAAGGAAGTTGACAGACTGTCTAGAACACCTTCGCATTCTGCCGAGGTTGGCGTTATTAGAACCTATCTTGATTGGATAGTTGAATTGCCATGGAGCAAAGAAACTAAAGAGAAAATCGACATTAAAAAGGCTAGAGAAATACTTGATAATGACCATTATGGCCTTAAAGACGTAAAAGAAAGAATTTTAGAGTTTATTGCTATAAGAAAACTCTCAACTTCAATCAAAGGTCCAATACTATGTTTGGTTGGGCCACCAGGAGTAGGTAAGACATCGATTGCTAAATCAATAGCATCATCTCTGGGCAGAAATTTTGTCAGGATGTCCCTTGGAGGGGTAAGGGATGAAGCAGAGATTAGGGGACATAGAAGAACTTATGTAGGCGCAATGCCAGGACGAATAATCAGCTCAATTAAAAAAGCTGGAACAAAGAATCCTGTATTCTTGTTTGATGAGATAGACAAGCTAGCTAGTGATTTCAGAGGTGACCCAGCCAGCGCACTGCTAGAGGTTCTTGACCCAGAGCAAAATTCAACTTTTACTGATCATTTCCTGGATGCTCCTTTTGACCTTTCAAAGGTATTGTTTGTAACGACAGCAAATACAACATCAAGCATTCCTCCAGCACTTTTGGACAGGATGGAGGTAATCAGAATCAGTGGTTACACTGAGGAAGAAAAAGTTGAAATTGCTAAGAGATACCTTCTTCCTAAGCAAAAAAAGGAACATGGATTGGATGACGGACAGCTTTCGGTTTCGGAATCAGCTATCAGAGACATAATTAACTATTACACTAGAGAAGCTGGCGTGAGAAATTTAGAGAGAAATATTGCTAATGTCTGTAGAAAGGCTGCAAAGAATATAGTGGAAAAGGGCAGAAAAGGTGTAAAAGTTAATTCTGCCAATCTTATAGGACTATTAGGCCCTGGTAGGTATAGATATGACAAAGTTGAGGAGCTAAATCAAATAGGAGTGGCTAATGGTCTGGCTTGGACTGAAGTCGGAGGAGAGACTCTTTCTGTTGAAGTAACAACCATGCAGGGTACTGGGAAAGTTCAATTGACAGGTCAGCTTGGAGAAGTGATGAAAGAATCAGCTATGGCAGGAATCAGTTATATCAGAGCGAATTCCGAAGAATTAAAAGTACCTGTTGAGTTCTACAAAGACATGGATATACACATTCACGTTCCAGAAGGTGCCATACCAAAAGATGGGCCTTCAGCTGGAATAACAATAGCAACAGCTGTAATATCAGCTCTTTTGAATACTCCTGTTCAAAGAGACGTAGCTATGACAGGAGAAATTACCTTAAGAGGCAGGGTACTTCCCGTTGGAGGGATAAAAGAAAAGCTCCTTGCCGCTCATAGAATGGGTATTAAAAAAGTGCTTCTGCCGTCGGAAAATGAGACAGACCTTGAAGAAATCCCAGAAAAAATCAAGAAAAAGATGGAATTTATCCTGGTGAAAAATCTGGATGAGGTGCTTAAAAATGCGCTAGAGCCAGGTGGTGTCGAAGATGAAGATAATTAGCTCAGACTTGCAGGCTATGGCTGTAGCTCCGACTGGATATCCAAAGGATGAACTCCCCGAGATTGCCTTCGTAGGTCGCTCAAATGTAGGGAAGTCCTCGTTTATAAATGCCATGTTAAACAGGATTAACCTGGCTAGGACAAGTGGTAAACCAGGAAAGACCAGAACGATAAATTTCTATTTAATTAACGAACAGTTTAGATTTGTCGACCTTCCGGGGTATGGATATGCGCAAGTTTCATTTACAGAAAGGAACCGTTGGAGAGGTATAATTGAAAAGTATTTGAAGAGCAGAAACAATCTAAAAGTCATATGTCTTATTGTAGATATCAGACATAAGCCTTCTGAACAAGATATAGAAATGTACAAATGGATTGAGGCATATAACCTGAAAACAATAGTAATTGCAACAAAGGCAGATAAAATCTCTAAAAGTCAGTGGAAAAAGAATACTGATGAAATTAAAAAAGCACTTTGTGACAAAAAGTGTGATATCGACGTGGTACCATTTTCTTCTTCAAAGAAGATAAACGTTGATGAACTTTGGAAAATATTTGACGGTTATATTTCTTGAAACTAAATTATATAAAATAAGAAAGGCCAGTATTTACTGGCCTTTCTTTAAGTACATAATCTCGTGATTATTCTTTTTCAAACATGTCCTGACTTGCACCGCATACTGGGCAAACCCATTCCTCCGGTAGATCTTCAAATGCTACTCCTGGAGCTATTCCTCCATCTGGATCTCCAACTTCAGGATCATAAACATAACCACATGGTCCGCAAACCCATCTGTCCATTAAGATTCTCCTTTCGCAAGTTATTTTATCGAGTTAACTTATTATACCATATTTTATAAAAATTTAAACCTTATTTTTCTAATTGTAAAAAACATATCAATTAAGATTAATAAATGGCAAAATGGGTAAAATACAAGAGAATAGAAAATGGCGGATGTGATGGGCATGAATTATTTATATAAAGGATCAGTCAACAGCGATCTGGATACAATCAAATCCTTTATAGAAAAAACAGTTGGAATCTTGAATGGAATAATTAAAGACAGAGACCTTATGTTTGATGTGAAGGTCATATTAAATGAACTCATAATGAACGGTGCTCTCCACGGAAATGAATGTATACAGTCTAAACATGTCTGCCTGACACTAAGAATGAATGGCGACAGACTTATGATAGAGGTTGAAGATGAAGGTGGAGGGATTGATTATAACTTAAATGATTACAATCCCTATGATCTGAAGTCGTGGGGACGAGGTCTAGTGTTAGTTAATGGTTTGTCAGATGAGTTCTATGTTGACAGGAATAAAGTTGTTTCTATAAAAAGAATTGTTTAATTCGCCAGATATTGTACGAAATATAAAAAGGGTGCCGCAATGAAATAGGGCATCCTTTTTTAGCGCAATTTGATGACTTTACAAACATGTGATAATAGTATAATATAAATTGGTTAACAAAGAGAATAACACATATAGAAGGGATCTGTAAGAATATAATGAAAAGAAGCGATATTAGAAACATAGCTATAATAGCACACGTAGACCATGGCAAGACAACTCTTGTAGATAGTCTGCTCAAGCAGTCGGGTATATTTAGAGCAAATCAGCAGGTAGATGACAGAGTTATGGATTCAAACGACATAGAAAGAGAGCGTGGAATTACTATTCTGGCTAAAAACACAGCCGTGATGTATAAAAATGTTAAGATAAACATAGTAGATACCCCAGGGCATGCTGATTTTGGTGGAGAGGTCGAAAGAGTTCTTAAAATGGTCAATGGCGTGGTGCTATTGGTAGATGCATTCGAAGGACCTATGCCTCAGACAAAATTTGTTCTTAAAAAGGCACTTGATTTAAAACTTCCAGTCATTGTGGCAATAAATAAAATTGACAGGCCTGAAGCTAGGCCAGAAGATATTATTGATGAGATTCTAGATTTATTTATTGAGTTGGGAGCAGGAAGTGACCAGCTTGATTGCCCATTTGTGTTTACTTCTGCAAAGAAGGGAACTGCATCTTTAGACATTTCAGGGGATGGAGAATCTATGGAGGTATTGTTTCAGACCATTCTCAATTATATACCTGAACCAGAAGGAAATGACCAGGGTCCAGTGCAGATGCTCATTTCTACTATTGACTACAATGAGTACGTAGGCAGAATAGGAATTGGGAAAATAGAAAGAGGAACTCTTGTATCTGGTCAGGATATTGTAATTGTAAACAAAGCAATACCTGATCGTATAGTAAAGGCTAAGATTTCAAAACTATATGAGTTTCAGGGGCTTAACAGAACTGAAGTGGAGACTGCTGGAATCGGAAGTATAGTTGCTATAACAGGACCTGCTGACATAGAGATAGGGGATACGATTTGTGATTTACAGACGCCGGAGGCCATTGATTTTGTAAAGATCTCTGAGCCAACTCTAGCTATGACTTTTTCTGTTAACAATAGTCCATTTGCAGGTAGAGAAGGTGATTTTGTAACTTCTAGGCAGATTAGAAACAGATTATATAAAGAAGTTCAGACCGACGTAAGCCTCAGGGTTGAGGATACCGAATCGACAGATGCATTTAAGGTTTCAGGGAGAGGGGAGCTCCATTTATCAGTTCTTATAGAGAATATGAGAAGAGAAGGCTATGAGTTTCAAGTATCAAAACCTGTAGTGCTCAATAAAACTGTGGACGGGAAAGTTCACGAACCGATAGAACAGGTAACAGTTGATGTAAATACTGAATATGCTGGTACTGTAATAGAGAAACTAGGTCAAAGAAAAGGCGAGCTCATAAGTATGTCAGAAGCTAACGGCGGTTATGCTAGACTAATTTTCTCGATTCCAGCCAGAGGACTTATTGGCTACAGACAGGAATTTCTTACTGACACAAGAGGAAATGGAATAATGAACACTATCTTTGATGGATATTCTCCCTATAAAGGTGACATTCCAAGGAGAAAAACAGGCTCTATAATCGCCTTTGAAACTGGAGAGTCAACAGGCTATGGGTTGTATTCAGCTCAGGAAAGGGGTATTCTCTTTATAGAGCCAGGAACCAGTGTATACGAAGGTATGATTGTTGGATCAAATCCTAAGGGTCTGGACATAGAAGTAAATGTTACTAGAAAGAAACAGCAGTCAAATGTAAGGGCGTCGGGATCCGATGATGCACTTAAACTATCTCCTGTAAAGAGGATGTCATTGGAGGAAGCTCTGGAGTTTATTGAAGATGATGAGTTAATTGAAATTACGCCAATCAGCATTAGGATACGCAAAAGAATTCTTAACTCAGGAAAGAGGTACAAGTCGAAGAAGTAGTTATAGTCAAGGGGTGATATTGTGAAGTATATTCTGTCAAATTATATGCTAATAATAGGAAATCTTATCTGGATTAACATACTATTTGCTATCGCCCTTGTTTTCTTTGAACGCAGAAATCCTACTTCGACCTGGCTTTGGTTGATGGTGTTAGTTTTTTTGCCTGGCTTGGGTTTTATACTGTATTTATTTATTGGGCAGGATATGTCAAAGAAAAAAATGTTTAAATTAAAAAGTGAGGAAGATGATTGTTTTGACATCCTTGTATCCGACCAGGAAAAGAATCTAACAACACGAGAATTTCTAAAGAATAATCCTGAATATAAAAGATATGATGATATTGTAAAACTTAACCTGATGGGTAGTAAAGCTGTTTATACAGTGGACAATGACATAGAGTTATTCTTTAGCGGTGAAGATAAATTTGAAGCTCTCTTAGATAGTATAAGTAAAGCTCAAAAATATATCCACATTGAGTACTATATATTCCATAGTGATGGGATAGGGAGTAAAGTACTGGAAGCCCTCACTGAGAGTGCCAAAAGAGGCGTTGAGGTAAAATTGCTTCTTGACGGTATGGGCAGCAGGAGGATTTCAAGGGCATCCCTTAAAAGGCTCAGAGATGCCGGAGGCGAAACAGCATTTTTTTTCCCGCCGTTTATCCCTGTCATAAATGTTAGAATTAATTACAGAAATCATAGGAAGATCTGTATTGTCGATGGTAAAGAAGCTTATTTAGGAGGCTTTAACATCGGAGATGAATATTTAGGGCTTTCAAAGAAATTTAAGAACTGGAGAGATACGCATTTGAAGATCAGAGGGTCAGCAATCAGCGCTCTTCAATGGCAATTCTTTCTTGATTGGAGATTTGCAACCAATATGGAGATGAAAGGCTGTCAAAGTTACGTAGGTCTGGAGCTTGACGAAGAAAAGGTAGGTGCTCAGATTGTGAGTAGTGGCCCGGACTCTAAGTGGCCAGGAATTAAAGATGGTTATTTGAAAATGATTGCAAATGCAGAGAAAAAACTGTTCATAGAAACACCGTATTTCATCCCAGATGACAGTATATATGAAGCATTAAAAATCGCAGGACTTTCAGGACTTGACGTAAGAGTAATGATACCAAATAAGCCTGATCATCCATTTGTGTACTGGGCAAGCTTAAGTTACATTGGAGAACTTCTGGAAGCTGGAGTTAAATTTTATACTTACGAAAGAGGATTTCTTCATTCCAAAGTTCTAATAATGGACGATTTGGTTTCATCAGTTGGAACGGCAAATTTAGACATCAGGAGTTTCAAGCTTAACTTTGAAGTAAATGCTTTCATTTACGATAAAGAAATTAATTCTAAACTGACTAATAGGTTTTTGGGAGATCTTGCAAATTGCAGGGAAATTACTCTGGACGGATATAATAGCAGATCAAGAATTATTAAAATGAAAGAATCTATATCCAGGCTATTATCGCCTATTCTATAAGAAAAGGGAGGAATTACAGTGAAATCAGAAGCCACAATGAAAAAATATGTGTGTAATGGTAAAGTATTCGATACTGAAGATACAAGTGTTTTTGAGGAAATTTCTGGTTCTCCAATATACGAAGTTGTGAGAGTTGTTGGCGGAAAACCAGTATTTCTCGACGACCATCTTCAGAGAATGTTTAAATCTGGAGAACTTATAGGGTATGAAATAGGTTTTACCGAAGAAGAAATTAAAGGGTTTGCAAATTTGTGTATTAAAGAGAATGAGATTGAAAATAACAACATAAAATTTATATCAGTTAAGGACGATAATGGTGAGAAGTTAGTAATCGTATTGGCATCTGAGAGTTTTTACCCTCCATCCAGTTATTACGAAGAGGGAATCAGGACTGTAATTTTAGAGCATGAAAGAGATAATCCAAATGTAAAAATACAGCATGGAGATTATAAAGAAAAGGTAAAAAAAGCCATTGAAAGCACAGGCTCCTTTGAGGTTCTACTAAAAAATTCTCAAGGATACATACTTGAAGGAAGCAGATCAAACCTCTTTTATATTTTAGACGGAAAAATATACACTGCTCCAAGCAGTGATGTCTTATTGGGGATAACGAGACGACATATTATTAAACTATGTATAGATCTAGGGTATTCATTTGAAGAAAGAAAGCTTCATGTAGATGAACTTAAAGATGTGCAGGCTCTTTTTATTTCTGGCACCAGTGTAGGTATTTTGCCTGTTTCCTTAGTAGACAACCTGGAAATACCATCTGCTTCAAATGGGATAATTAAGAATCTTCTTAAAGCATATGATGAAATGATACACAAAACCCTTGAATAACCAAGGGTTTTGTAGTATCCAAAAATTTATTTAGAGATTAATTTCGCAATTTCCACTATAGTCTGTACTGCCATCTCCATTTCTTCAATTACAGCAAATTCAAATTTCCCATGGAAATTATAGCCTCCCGTAAAGAGATTTGGACAGGGGAGTCCCATATAAGAGAGCTTAGATCCGTCTGTACCACCTCTTACGGGTTTAATTTCAGGTTTTATACCGATATTTTCCATCGCCTGCTGTGCTAGTTCAACGATATGATAAACTGGCACTATCTTTTCTTTCATATTGTAATATGAGTCTTTTATTTCTACTTGTGCAACTTTGCCGTATTTGTCATTTATATAATCAACCGCAAGGGAAAGCATAGCTTTTTTCTTTTCGAATTCCTTGCTGGAATGATCTCTGATTATATAGCTCATTTCAGTTTTTTCGACGGTGCCTTTAAAATCCATTAGATGATAGAAGCCTTCATATCCTTCAGTATACTCAGGTTTATCAAACTCTGGCAGCATTGAATCAAGCTCTTTGGCAATGTGTATTGAGTTTATCATTTTATTTTTAGCTGTACCTGGATGCACATTTCGGCCTTCGATGGTAATTTTTGCTGATGCTGCATTAAAGGTTTCGTATTCAAGTTCACCTACAGGGCCTCCATCAACTGTATATGCCCAATCAGCGCCAAAATGATTTACATCAAAGTGGTCCGCGCCCCTGCCGATTTCTTCATCTGGAGTGAATCCAATTTTAATGGTACCATGCTCTATTTCGGGATTGTTTAGTAGATACTCTGCTGCAGTAATAATCTCCGCTATCCCAGCTTTATTATCCGCTCCAAGCAAAGTAGTTCCATCAGTTGTTATTAATGATTTCCCAACTAGCAAAGATAACTCTGGAAAGTCTTCAGGTGAAAGCACTATGCTGAGTTCATCGTTAAGAACTATATCTTTTCCATCGTAGTTATGATGGATTAGAGGCTTGATATTTTTCCCTGACATATCAGGACTTGTATCCATATGGGCTATGAAACCTATAACCGGAAGTGTCTTATTCGAATTAGATGGGATTGTTGCGGTCAGATAGCCATTAGAATCCAAGCTGACGTCGTGAAAGCCCAGGTCAATCATTTCATTTTTGAGAAAATTTGCTAGCTCCATCTGGCCGGCTGTACTCGGGACTGTCGTCGAGCTTTCATCAGATGTAGTTTCAAATTGCACATAGCTTAAAAATCTTTTAACAACAGTATTCATTTATATCCTCCTCAAAGTATTGTATATATCAATTGTACATCTTTTTGGAATTATTTACCCAAAAATTTGCGGGAACAAATAACTATCGATAAGGCTGTTATGTTATAATGATATAAAATGAGTATTTAACACACAAGGAGGAAACCTTATGACTATAAAAATTATTACTGACAGCTGTTGCGACCTTTCTGCTGAATTAGTTGAGCAGTTGGAAATAGAGGTTATTCCTGTTCTGGTTGTAAATGGCGATAAAGAATACAGAGACTACATAGATATACAACCCAAAACTGTCTACGATGGGATGAGAAAAGGCAAAATTTTTAAAACCGCACAAATTACTCCAATCATATTTGAGGAGTACTTTAAAAAATATGCAAAAGAGCAAACTCCTGCTATATATCTCGGCTTTTCATCCCAGTTATCTTCAACATTTCAATCGTCTATATTGGCCAAGAGAAGCCTGCTTGAAAAATATCCTGACTTGGATATAGAAGTGATAGATACAAAGGCTGCCTCAGGAGGGCTTGGATTGATTGTATATGAAGTTGCCAGAGCAGCTCAAAATGGAGCGACAAAAGAGGAATTACTTAAATTGATTGAGCATTACATCGACAATATGGATCATATAGTAACGGTGGATGACATCGAATATTTATACAGAGGTGGCAGAGTTTCAAGGACTACTGCAGTTCTTGGGGGGATGCTTAATATTAAACCCATACTTGAGATGAACCAAGGGAAACTCATACCTATTGATAAAGTAAGAGGAAGAGCCAAAGCTTTGAAGAGAATGTTGGAGCTAATGGAAGAAAGAAACATTGACGATAATTTTAAGGATAGAACAATATTCATTTATCACGGAGACGATATTAAAAATGCAGAAAAATTGAGAGATATGGTAATTGAAAAATACGATGTTAAAGAAATTAAAACAGGAGTAATAGGAGCAGTAATAGGAGCTCACTCCGGACCAGGTACACTTTGTATTTTCTATTCTAAGAAAAATGAAAAGTCATAAATAGACAGAATATATTGGGAGATGATTAAATGGGAAATATTGCCGCATTTTTCGACATAGACGGCACTATATTTAGAAATTCACTTATGATAGAACATTTTCGAAAACTAATTAGCTTTGAGATAATCGATCCTGAGGTCTGGTACACAAAAGTCAAAAGAGCTTACGATGAATGGGAAAAGAGATATGGTGATTTTGAAGAATACTTGGAGGTTCTAGCAGGTGTATATCTGCAAGAACTAAAAGGCGTCAAGCGAGAACATATAGATTATGTTGCAAACCACGTCATAGAAACCAACTGGGATATGGTCTACAAGTATTCAAGAAATCAAATTGAGTGGCATAAGAAAATGGGTCATAAAGTATTCTTTATATCAGGCAGTCCCGACTTTTTAGTTTCTAGAATGGCAGAAAAATATGGAGCTACTGAATATAGGGGCACTATATATTATGTTGATGAGGACAATAGGTTTACAGGTAAAATACTAAAAATGTGGGATTCAGAAAGTAAGAAGAAAGTAATTGACGAAATCATTTCTCAATACGATGTAGATCTTGATAGAAGCTTTGCGTACGGAGATACTTCAGGAGACCTTTCTATGCTTCGGAGAATGGGAAATCCTGTTGCAATCAATCCCAACAGAGAGCTATTGATGGAAATAAAAAGTGACCCTCAGCTTTATTCGAGAATCACTATCATAGTTGAAAGAAAAAATGTTATTTATAAATGTGATCCTGATGTAGAGATACTGTAGTCAGGACTGTAATTCATCAAGAAATCTTGAACTTTTCAGTTTGGAACCATTAAAAGTACCATAACTGATTAGCTCGAGATTTATTTTTGCCCTTGTCATTCCAACATAAAAGATTCTTCGCTCTTCTTCATAAGTCGTAAAAATCCCTTTAGAAAGGTCTTCCAGACTGGATTGTGAAGGCAATTCTCCCTCTATGAGATCAATTAAAAAAACGTTGTCAAATTCTAATCCTTTCGCTGAATGAATCGTTGACAAGGTTACTCCTGATTGACTTCTGTTAGCACCTGCAATACTCGTCTCTAGTTCTTTTAGCATACTCGCGAAGTCATCTTTGTCTCTACACCCTCGTGCTACAGATTTCAAATGATACAGCATCTCGGATAGATAGTCAAAAGTATACCCTGACTTCTGAAAATTTTCCTTTAGATATACAGAATATTGCAGAGTATCAGCAATAAAGTCAATGCCTTTTTGGGGGTTCATCCTATGCAACCTTCTAAAATCTAATTCTAATTCATTAATATGTTTCCTGTAAAACTCAGAAAGTCCAGGGTAGGTTAGAAGACGCTTAAATACGGTTAAGTTACTGTCTCCCTTATTAACGTGAAGCATCATTTTCTTAGAAATATACCCTTTCATTTTAAAATAGATGGCTTCAAAAGCAGTTTCATCTTTAGGATTCTCTGCAAGTTTCAGAAAGTTCATTACGTCATTAACCAGCCAATGACTAAAAAATTTCAATCTACTGTCCCTGACATAAAAGCGTATGCCAGATCTTTTGAGGGAATTAGCAAGCCCTACTATCGAAAGATTATTTCTAAAGAGTATTGCGCTTCCTGAGATTGGATATTCTTTTCGCAGTGCATTTACAATATGGTCATATTGGTCAATCATATCTCTAAATTTTAAGATTTTCACTGGATTTTTTGGTGGATTTTGAGTTTGTATAATTTTAGAGTATCTATTCTTATTCTGGGAGATGAATTTATTTGAAACTGCTACAATATTCTTTGTAGAACGATAATTGTCCTCCATGAAATACAATACTCCGTCGGCAAACACATTCTTAAAATCTAACAGTTCATCTGGATAAGCTCCCCTAAATCCGTATATTGACTGGTCGTCATCAGCTACTATAAATAAGTTGTTATGAGGACTAGCCAATAGCTTCAGTATTGCAAGTTGAAGTTTAGAAGTATCCTGACCCTCATCAAGTTGAATATATTGGTATTTTTTTCTGTATTTATCAAGAATATCAGGAAATTTTAGAAGTATTCTGTGGGCTATGCCCAGCATATCATCAAAATCGATGAGCCTGTTCTCTTTTTTAATCTCTTCATATTCAGTAAAAATATCTATAAAATTCTCAACATCGGTAGATACAGCCCTACTATACTCAACAGGATCAGTCATCATATTTTTTATATATCCCGCATGTCCAAAAAAATTCTCTAGTTTTTCCTCAGTAATTTGATAACCATTATGTGATAAGTATAGGTTTTTAACTATATTAAACTTATTGTTCCTGCTATTATCTTCTTCAATAAGCCTGAAGCTTCTGGATCTTTCTCTTGAAAAATCCTTTATTATTCTATAGCAGAAGGCGTGTATTGTTGAAAATTCCGGTTTGTTAACCGTCCCAAAAGTTTTAATATACCTTTGCTGCATATCCATTGCGGATGCTCGGCTGAATGTTATGGATAAAATATTTTCAGGTGTAATCTGCTTATTTGAAATTAGGTTGTGCGTTCTATGTATTAGAACGGTAGTTTTGCCTGCTCCTGGCACTGCAAGAACCAGAGCTGGACCAGCTCCATGTTCAATTGCAAGAGTTTGATTTTTACTAAATTCCATATTAGATCCTCCTTGTGACAGACTTATTCTATCATAAAATTACAGGGTATGAACAAATAAAATAAGTTCATAAACAGCCGAAATCAGGATATTACCTTTGATAAACGGGTAGAAATGTAATATAATTGTTCTATATCAGTCCGGGGGGAAAGGTATGAGAAAGATTTTCAACAGATTTGACAACCATTTTATTCAACTACTAAATACGCGAATTAAAAATAAGTATTTAGATAGAATAATGTATAGAATTACAGACTTAGGCGGTGCGATATTCACTTCGATATTTGCGATATCCTTGGTCGTATTTGGCAATCGTCAAGTAAAGGTACTCGGGCTTGAAGCTATAGTAGCATTATCTTTTGGACAGATATTTGTTCAGTCTCTTAAGAAATTATTTAGTAGGGAGAGACCTTATAAGATAATTCAACAACTTCACACATTTGGTATTGACCTAAGAGATTACTCATTTCCATCTGGACATACTACAGCAAGTTTTTCACTTGCTACCACTATTGCCTTGAATATGCCTAAGTTGGCTGTTATCGTATTTTTTCTGGCCATTGTGATTGGCATGAGCAGGATTTATTTAGGGGTTCATTATCCAACTGACGTGGCTGCAGGAATACTTCTAGGGGTTATGGCCAGTGTTACCACGCATTTATATTTCATTCCGTTGGTAGAAAAGATAGGAACGTTCATAGGAATCAATTAAATTTTGTCATAACAATAAAGGAGGAATAGCAGATGAACATGATCAATTTTTTGAAGACAAGGAGATCCACCAGAGAATTCAAGAAAAAAGGCCTGTCAGATACTGACCTGACAAGGGTTGAGGAACTTGTCAGAAGTATTAACGAGGAATTAGCTGAAGTTAATATGACAGTCAGACTTTATGAGTATGGACAAAACATTTACGACAGCCTAAAAGGCATAGGCGGATATGCCGGAATAATGATAGAAAGCCCTCATTATTTGGCTTTTGATTACAAGGCAAAAGATGAGAAGACTATGCTTTATAGTGGATACTATATCGAAAAACTGGTTACCGGACTTTATGATTTAGGTCTGGGCACCTGCTGGGTCAGTCTGAATGCAGTTGACCTTGAAAGGAAGAAGGCTGTGTTTGGGGAATCGTCAAGCGATTATGATTCTATCCTTGCTTTTGGATATCCACGTCCAAAGAACCTATTTTTGAATCAGCCCTTTAGTGAAAGGCTTGGAGTCGAAGAAATCGTATTTAAAGAGAGAATGGGAAATCCAATTTCAATAGATGAGTTGGAAGCTAGAGGTCTTGGAGATTTATTGTTCTACATCAGATTTGCTCCATCAAGACTGAACAAACAACCGTGGAGATACGTCGTTCACGACACTTCCATAGATTTGTATGTATTAGAAAAGGGCGGAATTAACAACCTTATAGATGCTGGAATAGTCATGTATTATTGTGAAGCTCTTGCCAATATACAGGGCATTAAATCCAAATGGGAAATAGTAATGGAAGATGTTGAAATAGATGGAGAAGCGTTCAGATATATCGGGAAGTTTCATTTGTAGATTTTTTGTATCTGTAATAGCTGCAAATAAGGGAAAGTGTGTTTTTTATGGCAGTAAAGAGAGATAATTATCGTACTCTGGCAGAAAAATTCTATTATGCTGGAGATTTAGAAAAATCACTTGAAATGTACAAAAAGGCGTTAAGTCACAAGGGCAATCCCGAGGGGGATTGCCTCTTGATGTTCAATATAGGAGCAATATTTCTGGAATTAGGAAATCTCAAAGAAGCTAAGTTCTATAATGAGCAAGCTCTTGAAAAAGATCAAAATTTTAGGGATGCTCACTACCAACTTGGGGTAATATATGAAGAACTGAATGAACAGAATCTGGCTTATGAACATTATTATGAAGCGTCAAAACTAGATGTAGAAGATACAGAAAGCCGTTATAACATGGCCCTTATAAATGAAAAAATGGGCGATTATTCAGAAATGAATAGATTATATGATGAAATTCTAAAAATTAATCCAGAGCATTATTACGCTCTTAATAACCTGGGATCACAATTGGAATCGCAAGGGAAATTTGAGGAAGCTTATTTATATATTAAGAAGAGCATAGATGCTAATCCAGATTTTTACTTGTCTCACTTTAATATGGCCGTTGTACTAAAAGCTCTTGGAAGAGGAGAGGAAGCTCTTAATGAATATAGTATTTCAAAAGAGTTGGAGCCTTTGCATGGGAGCACATATCTCAATATGTCAGCATATTATATTGAAAACAATATGATAGAAGAGGCTATTGCTGTACTTTCAGAAGGAATAACATACGTACCAGATGCTTTTGATCTCTATTATAACAGAGCGTGCTGCTACTCAAAAATTGATATGCCTGGTAATGCAGTTCGTGATATAGGAAAAGCATTGGAACAAAATCCCTATCTGGTAGTCTGGGTTAACAGAGACAAGGACTTTGATGGTCTCAGAAATAATTCAGGTTTTATAGCTTTTGTCGACAAAGCTTCTCAGGCAATAGAGAAAGGAAGAGAAACGAAATGATTGTAATTAAGACAATGGATGAGATAGAAAAGATGAAAAAAGCAGGCGAAATTCTCGCAGGCGTTCACAAAGAGATTGCAAAGATGATCAAACCAGGAATATCTACTATGGAAATAGACCAGTTTGTTGAGCGTTATCTTGCAGAAAGGGGTGCTTTCCCCGAGCAAAAGGGATACCAAGGATACCCATATGCAACTTGCGCTTCAATAAATGACGAAATATGCCATGGATTTCCTAGAGAAGACTTACTTAAGGAAGGAGATATCCTTGCAATTGACATGGTTGTAAATTACGATGGATGGTTGGCAGACTCTGCATGGAGTTATGCCGTTGGTGAAGTATCTGAGGAAGCTAGAATGCTCCTTGAAACTACTAGAAAATCTATGTATCTCGGCATAGAACAAGCAGTTGTTGGAAACAGGCTTGGAGATATAGGACATGCAATTCAGTCTTATGTAGAATCAAAAGGTTATTCTGTTGTAAAGGATTTTGTCGGCCATGGAATTGGCAGGAAAATGCACGAAGACCCACAGGTTCCTCATTATGGAAAACCTGGGAGAGGTGTTAGGCTGGTGGAAGGAATGGTCATTACAATCGAACCTATGATTAATGCGGGCAGATACGAAATGAAGCTGGATGGGAACAAGTGGACTGCTAGAACAGTTGATGGGAGTTTATCAGCTCAGTATGAACATACAATTGCAATTACAAGTGATGGGCCACTGATACTTACAGACCAGGGAGAGCCCAGAGATTAAACAGGAGGAATTTAAATGACTGGTGGATATACAAAGCGCGAAGAACTTTTCAATAGCCTTACTCACGGTGCAGGTGTCCTGTTTGGAGTTGGGGCACTAGTAGCTATGCTTGTAATAGCTATTAGAAGCAGGGATGTTTCAAAGATAACAGCATTTTCTGTATATGGAGCATGTATTATTGTGATGTTTCTATCTTCAACGCTTTATCATTCAATTTCCAATAAGAAAGCTAAGAAGATTCTCAGAGTCTTTGATCATAGCTCAATATTTTTATTCATAGCAGGAACATATACACCAGTTGTTGTACTCGCCTTAAGAGGAGAAATGAAGTGGTTCTTCCTTGCTGCAGTATGGACAGTTGCTATTGCAGGCATTATTTTTAAAATTCTGACCTATGGAAAATTTGATAAATACAAAGCGATATCGCTGATAATATACATTGGTATGGGGTGGCTTGCCATTCTACCGATAAAGATGATTATACAAGAAACGTCTTGGGGATTCTTTGGTTATATTCTTGCGGGCGGAATTCTATATTCACTTGGAACAATTTTTTACGCTATTAAAAAGATCCCTCATCACCACAGCATTTGGCATTTATTTGTCCTTTCGGCAAGTGTGATACATTTCATAGGTATAATTTATTATTTAAGCTGAACAGGACTCAATCTGGAGGACGACATGGGAGGATAGTTAATGGGAAATGAACTCAAACTGACAGAAGGAAATATAATCGGAACGCTTACCCGTTTGGCAATTCCAATTATGGGAACCTCTTTCATTCAAATGGCATATAATTTAACAGATGTAATGTGGCTTGGACGACTTGATACAAAAGCAGTGGCAGGTGCAGGAACAGCAGGATTCTTTCTGTGGTTTGCAGCTTCTCTTGTGATGATTTCTCAGATAGGCGTAGGAGTTAACGTGTCTCAAAGCTTAGGCAGGGGAGATAGGGAAGAAGCAAAACGATATATTAGTTCAGGATATCAGGTAAATATAGTGATTGCACTGACATATGGAATGCTTTTGTATTTCTTTAGAAATCAAATAATAGGTTTTTTTAAGATAGATGATATGGTCGTGGTAAAAATGGCCATCAGTTATTTGTCTATTATAAGTATGGGGATGTTATTCTTTTTTATGAATCCTGTATTTTCAACAACTCTGAATAGCTCTGGAAATAGCGTAACTCCATTTAAAACTAATACAATCGGACTTATTGTAAATATGATTTTTGATCCAGTTTTAATATTTGGTCTTGGCCCATTTCCAAAACTAGGAGTTGAAGGAGCAGCAATTGCTACAGTGTTTGCACAAATAGTCGTTACTTTAATTTTCCTAATTGAGGGTTACAGAAAACAGAGCATTTATTCCCACGTAAAGATCTTAGCTCGACCTGAATTCAGCCGAATTCGCAGAATGATAAAACTTGGTATTCCACCTTTTCTTCAAATGGGAATACATGCAACAGTAAGCATGGTAATAACCAGACTTATAGCAGGCTTTGGAGCGGTACCCATTGCTGTGCAAAGTATAGGATCTCAAATAGAATCTATTTCCTGGATGACATCTGAAGGATTTTCATCAGCTATATCTGCATTTGTCGGACAAAATTATGGTGCCAAAAAATTTGAAAGAATTCGACAAGGGTATAAGAGTGGGATAAAAGTTCTTGGTTCTATAGGGATAGGCGCTTCTTTAATTCTAATATTTGGAGCTGAACCCCTTTTTACAATTTTTACACCAAAGGATCCAGAAGCAATATTAGGCGGAATTTCATATTTGCGAATTTTGGGGCTATCTCAACTTTTTATGAGCATAGAGATTGGTACAGCAGGCGCTTTCAATGGCCTTGGCAGGACAGTGCCTCCTACAATGGTCGGGATGAGCTTCAATTTATTGAGAATTCCCCTTGCAATGTTTCTGTCCACATATACAGCACTGGGGCTCCTTGGAATATGGTGGGCAATTTCAATTTCCAGTATATTGAAAGGATTACTACTATTTGCATGGTTTAACTTTTTTCTTTCAAAAATGGAGCACAGCCAGTTTGTTTTATAAGAAACAATGCATTCTTATGTTATACTAAGTAGGTAATTAAATGTTTTTGTTTATAAGAAAAATGTTTCATCACATGATGAAAACGAAAGGTAGGTAGTGTAATTGTTAAGACAGTTAATGAAACCAGAAAACAATGAAAAGATTGCTTTGATGAAGACAAATTTTGGTGATATCTGGATTAAGCTATTTCCTGAAATAGCCCCAAAAGCAGTGGAAAATTTTGAAACTCATGCAATGAATGGATATTACAATGGAATATCCTTCCACAGGGTTATCAAAGATTTTATGATACAGGGTGGAGATCCTGATGGAACTGGAAGGGGAGGATCCAGCATATGGGGAAAGCCTTTTGAAGATGAGTTTCATGTAGAATACAGAAATTTCAAGGGAGCACTCTCCATGGCAAATGCAGGGCCAAATACAAATGGAAGCCAGTTTTTTATAGTACAAAAAGGCGATATCGAGAAGAATATTATTTCTCAAATGGAAAGTCTGGGTGACGAAGGCGGGTATCCAAGAGACGTGGTAAATTCTTATAAGGAACTAGGAGGAACTTTTTGGCTAGATGGGAAACATACCGTCTTTGGGCAAGTCTTCAAAGGGATTGAAGTAGTTGACAATATAGCTGTCACACCTGTTGGTAGTGGAGACAAGCCAAAACAGCCTGTAATAATTGAGGAAATTGAGATTCTGTCCTGGTCTGAAGACCTGACATCTTTTGAGTAAATTTATTGTGAATTATTTTAAGGAGGTGCTAGCATGCATCAATATAAAGGGAAACTGATAATCCATACGGGTTCTATGTTTTCTGGAAAGACCTCCAGCCTTGAGAAGGATGTGAAGAGGTTTAGGATTGCTGGATACAGGACTTTAGCATTTAAACCCGCAGTTGATACCAGATATACCAGTTCAGAAATTGTATCACACGACGATACAATACTTGAAGCAGTGCTGGTAAATGATATCTCAGAAATAATGAGTGAGTGTGAAGCTCACAAACCTGAAGTGGTTGCTATTGATGAAATCCAATTTCTCGGAGGAGAACTGAAAGATATAATAGATAGCATTAACAGCCTTTTAGGCGAGGATATAACAGTTATAGCTGCAGGGCTGGATATCGATTTTTCTGGGAAACCTTTTGAAATAGTGAAAGAACTAATGCCATATTCAGACTATTTGACTAAACACCACGCCGTGTGCGTTAAATGTGGGTCAGACGCATGGGTAAGTCATAGAAAGACCAAGGAGAGAGAGAGAGTAGTAATAGGGGCTCTTAGAGAGTATGAACCACTTTGCAGATCATGTTACCTTAAAGAAAAGAAGAAGGAAGAAGCAATCGTAAATAAAAATCAGGTTACATTTATATGAAAAAAACCCGGGAACCCGGGTTTTTTTCTATTCAAAGCTCAAACCTTCTCTGTGAAGTGCAACGCTCAACACTATCCCTACTGATATCAGGTTAATTAGCTGAAATGTGCCGCCATAACTCATAAATGGAAGTGGAATTCCTGTTATTGGCATCAGGCCTATTGTCATTCCAATATTTTCCCATATATGAAATAGAAACATAGCAGCGAGTCCGACACTCATAAGTGAGCCAAAAGTATCAGTTGAATTCTTTGCTATTTTAAGAAATCTTTGCAAAAGTATGAAATAAAGAAAGATTAATACCATTCCTCCGATGAATCCCAACTCTTCAACTAATACTGCAAATATAAAGTCCGTTTGCTTTTCTGGGATGTAGTTAAATTGAGTCTGAGTTCCTTTGAAGAGCCCTCTGCCAAATAGTTTGCCGCTTCCAATAGCTATTTTGCCCTGTAGAGCTTGATAGCCAGTGTTAGAAACATCTCTTTCAGGTTCCAGGAAATTAAGGAATCTGTTTTTTTGAAATTCGTCAAGTCTGATCCAAATAGCTGGAAGACTCATTAATCCCGTTACAACTGCAATTCCTATGTATTTCCATTTGATTCCACCAGCGAAAAGCATTATTGCAATAATAAAAATAAATACCATTGAAGTTCCCATATCAGGTTGCAAGAGAATAAGTGCAACTGGGAAAAAAGCCAGAGCTAATACTTTGAATAGTACAAATGGAGTATTAAGATCTTCTTTATGCTTGTCCATATATTTGGCCAAAGATATTATCAGGCCAACTTTAACAAACTCAGCAGGCTGAAATCCGAAATTACCTATATACAGCCAGGATCTTGAACCCCATTGTTCATCTCCCACACCCATGATTAGAACTGCAATTAAGAGTCCTGCAGACAATATATATATTGGGATGTAGAGCTTGCCTAGAAACTGATAATCAAAAAAAACAAAGAACAAAATTGCAGCAAATCCTATCAAAGTAGCTATGCTTTGAGTTTTAACAAATCTTATGTTTTCAAGGCTAAGGGTTGCTGAATATATTAATACAAGCCCGTATAAACACAAAAGTATTGTGGTAATTAACAATATAAAATCAAATTTTTTAAAGGATTTTTTTCTAAGGTTAAACATCTTATCGGCTCCTTTGCATCATTAGATATTATACCACAATTCAAATCTTTCAAATAGTGGGAATAGATTATCAGATTTGTTATAATTAACGTTGAGAGGGGTGTTTGTAGTGGAAAATAAGATTAGAAATATTGCTTTACAGTTGGGAATAGATACAATTGGATTTACTGACTGCAGCCCTTTTCATAGAATCGAAAGCAGACTTTACTATCGAACAGTAACTGGTAACACAACAGAATTTGAACATTTGCCAATAGAAGACAGGGTATATCCAAACAAAATATTTCCAGAGTGTAAAGGTATAATTGCGCTGGCAGTTCCTTATGACACTGGCTACAAAGTGAGTTCCGGAGGGGCGTTAAAGGGTACACTTAGCAAGTCTTCCTGGGGCACAGACTATCACAAGGTTATAAAGCAATTGATGGATAAATTAATAGAGTTGATTAAAAAAGAATATAACGCAAAATTTATACCCTTTGCAGATACGGGACCCCTGGTGGATCGTGAAGTTGCTTACAGAGCAGGGATAGGTTATTATGGGAAAAACTGTTCAATAATAACAAATGAATATGGTTCTTATGTGTTTTTGGCGTATATACTAACTGATTTACATCTAAGTGCGGAGAATACACCTATGGAGAGCCAGTGTGGAGATTGCAGTCTTTGCATTGATGCATGCCCAACTGGTGCTATTACCGAAAATGGTGAGATTAATGCCAAAAGGTGCGTCTCGTATCTGACACAGACTAAAAAACCGATTTCAAAGGAACTACAAAGCAAGATGGGTGTAAAAATATATGGCTGTGATACCTGCCAGCTTGTCTGCCCTAAAAATAAGGGGGTACAAAAATCACTTATCGAAGATTTTATTCCTGTTAAGACAGGTGGATATATTGATATAGCAGAACTCTTAAACATTAGTAAAAAAGAGTATTCCTTGAAGTATGATGATATGGCAGGAAGCTGGAGGGGTAGAAGCGTGCTCATAAGAAATGCTATTATTGCTCTAAACAATATGGGAAAAACATCGGATTACAATATCGAACTGAAAAGTCTTATGAAAAGGAATCCTGCCTTTTATGGAGATTATATTGAAAAGGATAGTTAATTTATGATTTTTGTGAGTCTTGTTATCGTGATAATTATTGTATGGTATAATTTAACTGACGCTAAAACTCTTGAGGAGGGATGTAAATGTCAAACGTTCACGAATTACAATTTTTAAAAGATAAGATACAGGAGTTAAAAGATCAGGGAGTATACAGGAAATTACCTGTGTTACAGGGACCCAGTGGAGCAGAAGTTCTGCTGGATGGAAGAAAAGTAATTAACCTGTCGTCAAATAATTATCTCGGTTTTGCAGATCATCCGAGGCTAAAAAGAGCAGCTATTGAAGCTGTAGAAAAATATGGAGCAGGTGCAGGAGCAGTACGTACAATAATTGGAAATATGAGCATTCACGAAGAAATGGAAGAAATACTATCGAAATTTAAAAGAGAAGAAGCTGCATTTGTGTATCAGTCAGGATTTAATTGCAATGCGGGCACCATACAGGCTGTCACTGAGGCAGGGGATATAATTATATCCGATGAACTAAACCACGCTTCTATTATAGATGGATCCAGGCTTTCAAGAGCTGATAAGGGAATATATAAACACTCAGATATGGATAGCCTTGAAAAAGTCCTTAAAGAAGCGAGAGATAAATATAGAAATATTTTAATCATTACTGATGGAGTTTTCAGTATGGATGGAGACATAGCCAAACTTCCAGAAATAGTCGAACTAGCTGAAAAGTACGAGGCAATGACTTATGTTGATGATGCCCATGGATCTGGGGTGCTCGGTGAAAGTGGAAGGGGAACAGTCGACCATTTTGGACTACATGGGAGAATCGACTTTACAATAGGAACTTTGTCAAAAGCTATAGGTGTGGTAGGTGGTTACGTAGCAGGGTCAAATACGATGTATGAATGGCTCAGCCATAGAGCTAGACCAGTACTATTTTCAACCTCAATGCCACCTGCAGCAGCAGGAGCAATTATTGAAGCTGTGAAAATGCTGACAGAATCAACTGAGTACACAGACAAGCTTTGGGATAATGCTGCTTATTTCAAAGATAAAATGGGAACCCTGGGATTTGACATTGGAAATAGTCAAACTCCGATAACTCCTGTAATAATTGGTGATGAGGCTAAGACCATGGAGTTCAGCAGGCGACTTATGGACAAAGGTGTATTTGTTTCTGGAATTGTATTTCCGACTGTTCCAAAAGGCACAGGAAGGCTTAGATGCATGGTGACAGCAAGCCATTCAAAAGAACAGCTTGACAGGGCAGTAGAAGCTTTTAGGTTAGTAGGAGAGGAAATGAAAATACTGTAATAGGAATATAAACAAAGAATCCAGAGCTTCTGCTCTGGATTCTTTTATCCGAGTGCTACATCAAGAACCATCATTACTGCAAATCCTAGAGCAAATCCCATAACCCCTAAGTTGGAGTGATTGCCCTCAGATGCTTCAGGTATCAGTTCCTCAATAACTACATAAATCATGGCACCTGCTGCAAAAGAAAGAAAATATGGAAGTACTGGCTCAACTATTCTGGTAGCCAAAATTGTCAGGATAGATGCTATTGGCTCTACAACACCACTTAAAACTCCATAGAGAAAGGATTTATTTTTTGACCAACCTTCATTTTTAAGAGGCATAGATATTATTGCTCCTTCAGGGAAATTCTGTAGAGCAATTCCAATTATAAGTGCAAGTGCTGCTGAAAAGGGGATACCTGCAGTGCCAGCCTTATATCCGGCATACAGAACTCCTACTGCCATACCCTCTGGAATATTATGCAGTGTAACAGCAAACATCAGCATAGATGTTTTACTAAAACCACTCTTAATACCCTCTGGTTTTTCTTGACCAGCATGTATATGTGGAACAGTCATGTCCAGAAGGAGTAAGAATCCAATTCCTAAAAGAAAACCCAAAACAGCAGGTATAAAAGACCAAGCTTCATCAAAGTTTGATAATTCCATTGAAGGTATCAAAAGTGACCACACAGAAGCTGCTACCATTACGCCACCTGCAAATCCTAAAAGCCACTTTTTTAACTTTTCATTCATTTCATCTTTCATAAAATAAACACCAGCTGCTCCCAGCGATGTTCCAAATAGAGGGATAAACAAAGTTGCAAATAATTTCATCAAATCACCCTTTCAAAATACGTATGTATTAGTAATACCCATTTTAGCTGTAGAAATACACTGTTATTTTACTGATATATATTGTAAAATGATATTATATTAATTATTGGAGTGGTTTTTATGTTTATTGGAGCATGTACTTTAAGAATTCAGCTGTTTGAAACTCATTCTCTTAAAGAGAAGCGACAGATATTAAGGAGCATAATTGAGAGATGTAAAAATCGATTTAATATTTCGGTAGCTGAAGTTGGTCTCTTTGATAGCTGGCAGGTCTCAGAGATAGGGTTTGCCTGTGTGTCTTCAGAAAAATTACACGCAGATAAGGTTATCAGGAATGTCATTAGGTTTATTGATGGCGATGGAAGGGTAGAAATTACTTCACATGATGTTGAAATTCTATAGGTGAAAAAATGAGGAAAAAATTAACTAAAAAGGAAATGAAGACAGTTTTAGAAAAACTTTTAGTATTATATCCTGATGCTCGTCCTGAACTAGATTTCAGAAGCCCTTTTGAACTCTTAATAGCCACGATACTCTCTGCTCAATGTACGGATGTACGGGTTAATAAGGTGACAAAAGAGTTATTTGCTGAGTTAAAAACTCCTGAGGATTATTTGTCATTGGGGCAGGAAGAACTGGAAGTAAAAATTCATAGTTGTGGATTATCTAATTCCAAAAGCAATAATATTATAAAAACATGTGGAATTCTTATAGAAAAGTATGATGGGAATGTACCAGAAACCATTGAATTGCTTATGACGCTCCCCGGAGTTGGGAGAAAAACTGCAAATGTTGTGGGTAGCAATGCTTTTGGAATTCCTGCAATAGCTGTTGATACTCATGTGTTCAGAGTATCCAATCGGATAGGACTTGCCTCATCTGATACCGTCGAGAAAACTGAAATAGATCTGATGAAAAACATACCAAAACCTATGTGGACAAAGGCACATCATCTTCTAATATTTCATGGAAGGAGAATCTGTAAAGCCAGAAAACCAGATTGTCCTGTTTGTTTACTTAATACAGAGTGCCTTTACTATGAAAGGGAGTTTAGAAAATGAAGAAGGCAATAATCATAATTTCAGTAATTTTGATTCTGACTGCCGGGGCTCTAGCCGGCGGTTACTTTTACCTTGACTCCAGAATAAATGTCGATGGGTATTATGACGGAATAGCTGTTGGCGGAGTTCAAGTGGGAGGGCTTTCTAGAGAAGAAGCCAGAGACAAATTAAAAAATGAACTTGAAAAAGACTTCGGCAATAGAGGAATTACTATATTGTCTGATATAGAACCATTTAATGAAGTGTTTATCTCTTACGATAGGCTTGGATTTACCTATGATTATGAAACAGCTTTAAGTGAAGCATTTAAAGTAGGCAGAGATGGTAATGTAATTGAAAGATTCAAGAGGATTAAAGAACTTGAAACAAAACCTGTTTTTGTAGAAATTGATTCAGAATACAGCTTCTTAATGCTTGAGAAAGAATTGCAGGATATTGCAGATTCTTATAGACAACCACCTCAGGACGCTGAGTTTAGTTTTGAAAACGGGATTATAAAAGTGATAGGGCATTCCGATGGCACCGAAGTGGACATGGAAACTTTAATGGCCGAAGCGACTAATGCCATTGATTCGTATGGAGTTGTGCATCTTCCCTTTAGGGTTGTAGAACCAAAAGTCAATGAAGAATACTATAAAAGAATAAATGGTAAAATAGGCGAGTTTTCAACAAGCTTTGTAGGAAGTGCACCGGGAAGGATTCATAATATTAAGCTGTCTGCAGAAGCTTTTAAAGGGCTTCTAGTTATGCCAGGCGATGAAATCTCATATAATCAGACGACTGGGCCAAGGATGGCATCAACTGGTTATCAGGAAGCTCCTGTCATTGTCAATGGAGATCTTACTCCAGGACTTGGGGGAGGCGTATGTCAGACTTCTACTACCTTATACAATACTCTACTGTTGGCAGATCTGGAAATTACAGAGAGACATCCACACTCACTGCCTCCTGCATACGTACCAAGGGGCACAGATGGTGCAGTTGCAACTGGATATCTTGATTTGAGATTTAGAAACAGTTTTGATTATCCTATATTGATAGATACTGAAGTCATAGGAAGTAAGGTTTACTTTTATATTTATGGGGATGCAGAATCAAGAGATTATATAGTTAAAATAGATACCGAACATTTGGCGACCATTCCCTACAAAGTTCACGAAAATCTTGATGAGTCACTGCCACCAGGTGCAAGAGAGTTAGTTCAAGAGGGCAGAACAGGTTACAAAGTAAGTACTTTCAAATCTATAATAAAAGATGGAGTCACAGTTTCTAGGGAAAAGATATCGTCAGACTACTACAGAGAAAGAGATTTTATATATAAAGTTGGGCCAAAGGAACAGGCACAAAATCCTGAGCCGACAATTCCGGAAGTTCCAGTAATACCTGATGTGCCAGTAATACCTGATATACCTGGTGATACAGAAACAGTTGATGAGCCAACTGATAGTAATGAGGATACGAGTACTGTAGTTGAGGAGTCTCCAGAGGATGAGGTGCTATTGCCATAAGATTTTATCTTTGATATACTAAATATAAATAAATAGAGTACAGGTATCTTTAGAGATTTAAAAGGGAAAGTGGTTAAAATCCACTACAGCCCCCGCTACTGTGAACGGGAACGAAAGCAGCAAAAGCCACTGGGTAACTGGGAAGGCGCTGTGACTAGAGTGATCCGTAAGTCAGGATATCTGCCTGTGCATGCGAGAATTATTATTCTTGCCTCGGAGGGAGGATTTACGTTTAACGCTGATAACAGCCTGTCTTCGGATAGGCTGTTAATTTAATTTGAGGAGGATATTAAATGAGAAGGAAAAAAGGTTTATTGCTGCTAAGCTTAGTTTTAATACTGGTTATATTGGCAGGTTGTTCGACGGTAGAAAATGATGTGAAAGAGCCTGAAGAGATACCTGAGCAGGTAGAAGATATAGTTGAAGTTCTGTCGGTTACAGATGACTTTGGAAGGACAATTGAATTTGAAAGCCCTGTTAAATCAATAGTTACGTTTGCTCCGAGCAATACTGAAATACTATTTGCAATAGGAGCCGGAGATACTGTAAAAGGTGTAACAGCTTTTGACGATTATCCCAAAGAAGTTCTTGAAATAGAAAAAATCGGAGATTATAATGGTATAAATCTTGAGAGAATAATTGAACTGGAACCAGAAGTAGTCATATTTTACGGTAAAGGTGCTGACGATGAGGTAAATAGGCTTGAAGAGGCTGGAATTACAGTACTTGGATTTGAACCTGAGAGCATTGAAGAAATTATTAATGTAATTGAGAGAATGGGTACTCTTACCGGAAAGAGCATTGAAGCTCAGGAACTGGCAGAAAGTATGGCTTCAAAAAAAGAAGAATTGGTAGGGAAAGTAGAAAATTTTGAAAAGAAAAAAGTGTTTTATGAAATCTGGCATGAACCTCTGATGGCAGCGGGAGCAGGCTCATTTGTAGATCAACTTATTATTCTAGCAGGTGGAGAAAACATAGCTGCTGATTCTGAAAGTGAATATCCTCAGTTTGATTTAGAACAGCTAATTGAGAGAAATCCTGAGGTTTATCTTACAGCAAACGACTTGCCTGAGAAGACAGCAGAATCAATTGGGCAAAGACCTGGTTATGAAGAACTGGATGCAGTTAAGAATGGGCAGATTTATCTCCTTGATGGTAACTTAATGTCGAGACCTGGACCGAGAATTATAGAAGCTTTGGAACTACTGGTAGAGGCGATTCATCCAGAAGCTTAATAGAAGGTAGTGATTTTGTGAGAAAGATCAAGAGAAAATCATATGGTGTAGTTGTAATCGCCATGATTTTAATTCTAATGGTTGGAATAGCAATTGCCAGCACTACTGGCTCTGCTAATATCAGCCCGTTTGATGTATTTAGAATAGTTTATTCTCATATACCGCATTTTGGAAAAACTGTTGATATATCCGATATTTCAAGTGCGTCAAAGTCGATAATTTGGAATGTAAGACTGCCCAGAGTGTTACTCGGTGTGCTTGTGGGATCTTCTTTGTCAGTAGCAGGTGGAGCCTTTCAGGGACTTCTTAAAAATCCAATGGCTGATCCATTTATACTCGGGATATCTTCTGGTGCTGCTCTAGGGGCAACTATTGCAATAATTTCCAGACTAGATATGACTTTTATGGGATTTTCGGGTATATCAGTTGCAGCTTTTATAGGTGCATTAATTGCAGTTTTTGCCGTCTACAATATTGGGAAAGTAAAGAATAAGGTTCCTGTCACCACTCTCTTATTGGCAGGTGTGGCTGTAGGTAATTTTCTTACGGCCGTAATGTCATTTCTAATGGTCGTTTACAGCAGGGATATGACAAAAATTATCTACTGGACCTTGGGCAATCTGTCTGGGAAAGGATGGGAACCTGTAAAAATGATATTTGCGCCAGTGCTTATTGGAGTGATTGTGATTTTGTATCTATCAAAAGACATTAATATTATGCTCACTGGAGAGGAATCTGCAAAGTCACTGGGAGTAAACGTCGAAAGGACTAAAATTTATGTTCTTTTAGCTGGAACTTTTTTAACTTCAATTGTAGTATCTGTCAGTGGAATCATTGGGTTTGTGGGGCTGATTATACCCCATATAATCAGGTTGTTTACTGGTCCTGACCACAGAATTCTGTTGCCGGTATCAGCGCTTGCAGGTGCTGTTTTCATGATTTTTGCTGACACTGTTGCAAGAGTCGTTATATCCCCAGTAGAAATCCCAGTTGGTATCATAACCGCTTTATTTGGCGGGCCATTTTTTGTATTTTTATTAAAGCGAAAGAAAAAGTCGTTGTAAAGCAGGTGATTCGTTTGTCAGTTTTGAAAGCTGAACACATTAAATTTTCATATTCCAAAGAACTCGTAGTAAACAATATCAGTATGGAGATTGACAACGGGGAGTTCGTGAGCATAATAGGGCCTAATGGGTCTGGCAAATCTACTTTGCTGAAAACACTTAATTATGTTTACACACCACATGGTGGAGAAATAACGCTATTTAATAGACCAATAAGTGATTATTCAAGGAGAGAAATCGCACAAAAAATAGCAATGGTACCTCAAGATACGGTGATAGACTTCGAGTTTACAGTTGAAGATGTGGTTATGATGGGAAGGCATCCTTTCAGCTCAAGGTTTTCGAAGGAAGACTCAAAAGACCATGAACTCGTCTACGAAGCCATGGAAAACACCAATGTTTTAAGCATAAGAGACAGGTATATTACAGAAATATCTGGCGGAGAGAGGCAAAGGGTATTTATTGCAAAAGCTCTGGCTCAGGACACATCCATTATTCTTCTTGATGAACCGACTTCGCATTTGGATATAAACCATCAGCTTGAAGTACTTGAACTGCTAAAATATTTAAACAGAGAAAGAGGGATTGCAATAGTTCTTGTAGTCCATGATATAAATATGGCAGCCAGGTATTCAGATAGAATTCTATTGTTGAAACAAGGAAGAATAATTTCTCAGGGAACCCCTGACGAGGTCATTACTCCCGAAAATATCAGTATAGCTTACGGGATAAATACAGCTGTTGAAAAAAATCCTTACACAGGACACATTGAAGTGACTCCTTTGGAAGTAACCAGACGGTTAGCAACTGGTGCAAAAAAGATACATGTAATATGTGGTGGTGGCTCAGGTGCAGAAATAATGAACAGGCTTCATATGGATGGACATATCCTAAGTGTGGGCGTCATAAATGTAGGAGACAGTGATTGGCAACATGCTAAAGCTTTAAGAATTGATTTAGTTGAAGAAAAGCCTTTTTCTGATATATCAGAAAAAGCTTCTAAGGAGGCCATGAGAAAAATACTCGATAGCGACTACATCGTTATATCAGATACGGCAATTGGCAGTGGAAATCTCTTGAATTTTAAGATTGTAAATTTAGCTATGGAATACGGTAAGAAAGCTTTTCGGGTTACAAAGAAGACTGACCTAGAATCTGATTTTACTGGTGGAGAAGCATCGCTACTACTGGAGTCCATGCGAAAACTAGGAATGATAGAAGTACAGGATACAGAAGAACTTATATCTGAAATCGAAAAAATAAGACCTTAATATTAGGGTCTTTTTGTTTTATTTTGCTCTGTCTTGTGTTATATTTAAGTTGTTGGGAGGGGGAAAATGAGCATTAAACTTATAGCTATAGACATGGACGGGACTCTATTAAATAAGAATAATGACCTGTCAGATAGAAACAAAGATGCAATAAGAAGAGCAAAAAACAAAGGGATAGAAATTGTCATTGCCACAGGAAGGGTCTTAAAATCAGCTGAATATTACGCAAAAGAGCTGGAGCTTTCAAGCTATATAGCAGCATGTAACGGAGCTATAGTCGTTGATGACAATTCAAAAAAGATAATCGACAAGCCATTGAGTTTGGAAAAGGTAAATGAAGTGACGAATCTAGGTTTAAAGGAAGATTTGTATTTTCACTTTTATAATGAAGATACTTTTTTTACTAAAACTTACGTGAAAGAAGTTGTCGATTATTACAACTCATCTACTGGAAAATTCCGAGGACAATCCGTCAGTATAAATCTTTATGACGATTTAAGTGAAGTAATAAACAATAGGCAATTAAACGTTTATAAGATTATCTTTATAGATGAAAGTACTGATAAACTCACTGACTTCAGAAATAAATTGAGTGACATCAAAGGACTTGCACTATCCAGCAGCTGGGATAACAATATCGAAGTAATGGAAAGTGGTGTGTCAAAAGGGCTGGCAATCAAAGAACTGAGTGAGAAACTTGGAATTAGCAGAAGAGAGATTATGGCTATTGGAGATAACGAAAATGACCTCTCTATGATTGAATTTGCTGGGCTTGGTGTTGCCATGGGAAATGCAAGTGATTTATTAAAGGGGAAAGCTGACTTTATATCTGATACTAATGATAATGATGGAGTTGCAGTTGCAATCGAAAGATTTGCACTGTAGTGGGGGTAATATGGCACTTAATATAGTTTTAGTGGAGCCCGAGATACCACATAATACGGGAAATATAGCAAGAACCTGCGCTCTAACAGGAACAAAACTGCATTTGGTTAGACCTCTTGGCTTTTCTGTTACTGACAAACATTTAAAAAGAGCAGGGCTTGATTATTGGCATTTAGTAGATATTACTTATTATGATAGCTTTGATGAAGTCATTAACAGCAACCCAAATTCGAGGTTTTTCTATGCTACCACAAAATCAAAACATAAATATACAGATATAAAATACTCTGATAGAGATTTTTTTGTGTTTGGGAAAGAGACACAAGGCCTGCCAGTTGCGTTGTTAAACAAATATTTTGATACTACAATTAGAATTCCAATGAGAAATGACATAAAAAGATCTTTGAATCTGTCTAATGCGGTAAATATAATACTCTATGAAGCACTTAGACAGACTGATTTTCCATCTTTGGATTGATTTAATTTGTATACAGACATACCTGCGTTATGTTAGAATATACTGGCGACTTGTAATCAAAGGAGGATAACAATATGGATTTGGCACTTCCAGTATTGGGAGGTCTAGGCTTGTTCCTGTACGGCATGAACATGATGGGTACGGGTTTAGAGAAGGCGGCAGGGAACAGGCTGAAAAGAATGATAGAGGCTCTGACTGCTAATAGATTTAAGGCTATATTGGTTGGAACTTTTGTCACTATGCTCATTCAGAGCAGTGGTGCTACCACAGTAATGGTAGTTGGGTTTGTCAACGCAGGAATAATGACTTTACCTCAGGCTATTGGTGTAATTATGGGAGCTAATATAGGAACTACGATTACAGCACAGTTAATAGCCTTTAAGCTGACTGACTATGCGCCATTGGCTGTTGCTATAGGAGTTGCTATTTGGATAGCAGCTAAAAATAAGAAAGCAAAGACTTACGCTGAAATCCTCATAGGTGTAGGTATATTGTTTATGGGGATGGATATGATGGGTAATGGGTTAAATGATCTTGCAGATCTGAAGGCTTTTGCTACTTTGATGCAAAGCCTCAACCACCCAATACTCGGTATGTTGGCAGGTTTGATTATCACGACCATAGTAATGTCCAGTTCTGCCTCAGTTGGTCTATTGCAGGCACTGGCTGGGCAGGGTTTCGTTAATATGTCAATGGCATTTCCAATACTCTTTGGCGAGAACATAGGAGCTACATCAGTAACACTAATCTCCAGTATTGGGGCAAATAAAACCGCTAAAAGAGCTGCAATAATACACTTACTCATGAAAATAATAGGCACGGTAATATTTATGACCGTATTGAGATATCCGGTAGAAGCTTTTGTCGTAAAGTTGACTCCAGGAGATGCTGTAAGGCAGATAGCAAATGCTCATACCGCATTTAATATAGTAAATTCGATAATTTTATATCCTTTCATATCATGGATTGTAAAGGCAGCAGAAGTTCTAGTCCCAGGTGAAGATGAAGCTGATATGACAGAATCAAAATACTTGGACAAGCGTATTCTTGAAACACCTTCAATTGCTTTAGGTCAAGCAGGAAGAGAGACAATCAGAATGGGACAGCTAGTTCTTGAAAACTTGTTAGCCTGTAAGACTGTTATGCTAGAGGACAAAATAGATGGTGTTGATGCAATATTTGCTCGTGAAAGGTCTATAAATAAGATCCAAAGAGAGATAACAGATTATCTTGTATTGCTTTCAAACGCTGCTCTGACAGAAGAACAACATACAGATGTTAATGCAATGCTATATGTAATTGGGGATATAGAAAGAGTCGGAGACCACGTAGAAAACATAACTGAGCTAGCTCAGTTTAAATATGACAACAGTCTGTACTTTACACCCCAGGCAATAGAAGAGCTAAACGAAATGTTCAATGTTTGTGATGATGTATTTCGAACCTCTGTCGAAGCTTATAGAACGACAGATGAGGGGCTTGCAAGACGAGTACTTGAGCTTGAGGATGAAGTGGACAGACTGGAAAAGCAAAATCGTGCGAATCATATTGACAGGCTGAACAAAATGCTTTGTAGTACAGGTTCAGGTATAGTGTTTTTGGATGTTATCAGTAACCTTGAGAGAGTATCTGATCATGCTAGTAATATTGCGATGTATGTATTAGATAAATTTAAAGATTAAATAAATATTTTTTGCTAAAATTTATATTGACTGATTTAAAAATTGCGGATATAATGAGTTTATAAAGTTGTTAAATATATAACAATAACATTAATAATTCTGAATGATAGCTGCGGGAGAGACCTGTTAAGGCGCCGAAGGAGTAAACATAAGAGAAGCCACTCTTGTGTGAAGCTCTCAGGCAAAAGGACCGTAGAAGGACAGAACTCTGGAAAGGCGTTTTTCACCGAAGGAGCAATTCTGTTAAATAACAGGAGAATCTCTCAGGTCAATAAACAGAGTATATAGGCGAGAGTCTATCTATTCTGTTTTTTTTATGTAATAATATAGATGGATAGAAGAAAAAAAGAGGAGGTAGAAAATTGGTGTATGATGTTGTGATTATAGGCGCAGGCCCTGCAGGTCTGTCAGCAGGCCTGTATGCTGCGAGAGCAAGGCTTTCGACTCTGATAATTGAAAAGGAAGCTGATGGAGGACAGATTGCAACAACTGCGGAAGTGGCCAATTATCCGGGTTCTATACCAGATGCAACAGGGCCTAGTCTTGTGGCTAGAATGGTAGAACAGGCATATGAGTTTGGAGCAGAAAAAGTATCAGATACTGTAATTGGAGTAGAACTTGAAGGCGATGTCAAAACTATTAAATGCGATAAAAATATTTACCAGGCAAGAACCGTCATAGTTGCAACTGGAGCAACTCCTAAAAATATTGGTTGTCCAGGGGAGCGAGATTTGGCAGGAAGAGGTGTATCATACTGTGCAACCTGCGACGGCGCTTTCTTTGAAGACCTTGAAGTCTTTGTAGTTGGTGGAGGAGATTCTGCAGTTGAAGAAGCCATTTTTCTAACAAAATTCGCCCGAAAAGTTACTATTATACACAGAAGAGATGCTCTAAGAGCAGCGAAGTCTATACAGGAAAAGGCATTTAAAAATGAGAAGATGGCCTTTATGTGGGATTCTGTTGTTACAGAGGTAAAAGGCGATGGTATTCTTGAGTCTATGGTTGTTAAGAATGTGAAGACTGGTGAAGAAACTGAGTATTTTGCAGATGAAGATGATGGTACATTTGGCATATTTGTTTTCGTCGGATATAATCCTGCAACAAAACTTTTTGAGGGTATGCTTTCAATGGAGAATGGGTATATAAAGACCGATGACAATATGTGGACAAATATACCAGGAGTGTTTGCTGCTGGAGACAACAGGGTAAAATCTCTTCGACAGGTTGTTACAGCTACCGCAGATGGTGCAATTGCTGCAACACAAGCTGAAAAATATATTGAAGAACACTTTGGATAGGAGGTAGTTTAATGATTGAACTCAACAAGGAAAATTTTGAAGAAGAGGTTCTAAAAGCCGAGGGAACGGTATTAGTCGATTTTTGGAGCCCCTCATGTGAGCCATGTAAAGCTCTTCTTCCTCATGTGCATAGCTATGAGGAAAGTTTTGGTGAGAAAGTTAAATTTACATCTCTGGACATTACAGTCGCCAGAAGAGTTGCCATAGGTCAGAAAGTGTTAGGTCTTCCTGTAATTGCAATTTACCAAAATGGCGAGAGAGTTGATGCTGTTGTAGGAGATGAAGCAACTCCAAAATCTGTAGAAGAACTGCTTAAGAAATATAGCTGATTATAGTTCATAATCCGGGAAACCGGTTAAGTGATAACAAAAAATCTTAGGAGGTGAAGTCAATGCGTCTTGAATTAGGGCAAGTGCTAATTAAAGATGTCAAATTCGGTGATTCGACAATGCTTGACAGCGGAGTTTTAACTATAAACAAAGAAGAGCTTATTTCTCTTATTAAGGAAGATGAGCATATTGCATCTGTCGACGTCGATATTGCAAAACCAGGTGAAAGTGTAAGAATTACACCTGTAAAAGACGTTGTTGAGCCCAGAGTAAAGGTAGAGGGTCCAGGTGGCGTATTCCCGGGAGTTCTGTCAAAAGTGGATGTGGTTGGTTCAGGGAAGACAAATGTACTCAAAGGCTGCGCTGTAATGACTACCGGAAAGATAGTAGGTTTCCAAGAAGGTATTGTTGACATGGTAGGACCAGGAGCCGAATATACACCATTTTCAGAGTTAATCAACGTGGTTTTAAATTGCGAACCAGTTGAGGGACTAAAACAACACGACCATGAAAAAGCTGTTAGATTTGCAGGATTTAAGGCAGCAGCTTATCTGGCCGAAACTGCAAAGGAAATCGTACCGGATACAGTAGAGGTATTCGAAGTAGATTCATTTGTAGACGGAATGAAGAAATATCCTGACCTTCCAAGAATAGGATATGTAAACATGCTACAGACTCAGGGACTGCTCCACGATACTTATGTTTACGGAGTAGATGCAAAACAAATCGTTCCAACTATTATGTATCCAACAGAAATCATGGATGGAGCCATAGTAAGTGGAAACTGTGTATCTGCATGTGATAAGAATACAACCTATCATCACCAAAACAATCCTGTAATTCACGACATGTTAAACGTGCACGGCAAAGAGTTTAACTTTGTGGGTGTAATTATTACTAATGAAAACGTCTATCTTGCTGATAAGGAAAGATCATCAAATTGGACTGCAAAACTGGCAGAATTCCTTAACCTTGATGGAGTAATTATTTCTCAGGAAGGGTTTGGAAATCCTGATACTGACCTGATAATGAACTGTAAAAAACTTGAAGCTAAGGACATTAAAACAGTAATAATAACAGATGAATACGCTGGAAGAGATGGAGCGAGCCAGTCACTGGCAGATGCTGATAAAGCTGCTGATGCAGTCGTTACAGGCGGAAATGCAAATGAAGTCATCGTTCTTCCACCAATGGATAAGGTAATAGGAACACTTGCATATGCCGATATTATAGCGGGCGGTTTCGATGGAAGTCTTGCAGAAGATGGCAGTATAACAGTAGAGATTCAGGCAATCACTGGAGCTACTAATGAGCAAGGTTTTAACAAGATGAGCGCCAGAGAATTTTAACAAAAATTTACAACGATTTATATATAGAGAGGATGTGGACAAGTGACAATCTTCAATGAGAGTTCAAAAGTAATAGTCATAGGAGATAGAGATGGCATACCAGGGCCAGCTATGGAAGAGTGCATAAAGACCACACCTGCAGAAATAGTTTTTTCAGCGA
>JACDJB010000191.1_pt1 | contig 82259 bp, 74 predicted proteins | sample 7454121 | NCBI WGS metagenome assembly JACDJB01 (sample SAMN14253290, study PRJNA609438) | sludge metagenome | isolation source: sludge after 25d culture with pyrite | collected 2018-12-20 | reverse complement strand
GCGCCCTTCGGGGTCGTGTTGCTGCCATAGCTTTAGAAAGTGCTGATTCACCAGGCGGATGACATGGAAGCGATCAGCCACAATCACAGCATTAGGAAAGTACTCGCGGGCAATACGCCGGTATGTTTCGGACAAGTCCATAACGATTACCTGCACCTTTTCACGGCCAGGCAGGCGCTTGAGATAGCTGCTTAGGCTCGCCGCAGAGCGGCCTAGTTGCACGTCAAAGACTTTGTGGTTTTTTAAATCCACCAAGGTGGTGGCATAGCCTTTTTTACGGCTAAAGAAGTGCTCATCGATGCCTAACACCTTGGGACAACTCCTGCCAGAGAGCTCGCTGACCCTTTGCTTGATAAAAAACTGGTACCAGCGCTCAACGGTGGCACTGCCGACTTGGTGAGTATAAGTAAGTTTACGTTGACTAATCCCGCCTTCGTGCGCCTCAAAGACTGCCAGACGATATGACTCTGTGGCTTGCAGGCGTGGCCGTATCCCGGCAAATTGATGGCGGAAATAGCGATTGCAGCGCGTGCAGTGGTACTTAGGCACGCGTAAGTGCAACAGCATGATCTGATTACCCTGGCGGGTATGCTTTAGCGTACGCTGGTAACAGGCCTTAATACGTACTGGCTGGTGTGCACAATGTACACAAGCAGGTCGCTGATTAGGCTGTGCCCAGACATGGATGTTGTGTTTACGTTCGACGCGTTGAACATCAACGCCATCTAACCCTAAAATGATATCTACGGGGGACATCGGTATTACCTCCATTAAACCTTGTTCTTTCTAAAACTAAGTTTAATGAATATCGACTGATCCCCCGTCTATGATGAAGAGCCGTCAGTACGCCAAATAAAAGCATAAACCCTGCACTATGTTATATCAAATGCGGTGAATAGCACCTATAATCACCTTAAATAATGCGGTGATTAATATGTGGATCCACGAACATCACGACTGGCCAAACTTTACATGGAATGCAGAAAATCTTGCATCCAAGCTTGCTGATATACGCCATCATCAAGGCCGTTTGCTGGGGCGCATGGAAGGGCTTGGTTTTGATCTTAAGCGTGAAGCGTCTCTGAAAACACTAACCAACGATGTCGTCAAATCTTCAGCCATTGAAGGGGAAAACCTAAACCCGCAAGAAGTGCGTTCTTCCATTGCCCGCAGACTTGGAATTGATATTGCTGGGCTTATGCCTGCAAGCCGCGATATTGAAGGCATTGTAGAAATGATGCTGGATGCCACACAACAATTTACCAAACCATTAACAGAGAACCGTTTATTTGGCTGGCATGCTGCACTGTTTCCAACAGGCCATAGCGGCATACATAAAATAACGGTTGGTGGTTGGCGTACTGTTGATGCAGGCTCTATGCAGGTTGTTTCCGGCCCTATCGGCAGGGAAAAAGTTCACTTTGAAGCCCCAAATGCCACACGCATTAAAAAGGAAATGGGGTCATTTTTGAAATGGCTGGCAGATGAAGATGATACCGATCCTGTTATCAGGGCAGGCATAGCCCATTTATGGTTTGTAACAATCCACCCATTTGAAGATGGCAATGGGCGAATTGCTAGAGCCATTGGTGATATGGCGCTCGCCCGTGCCGATGGCACACCAGACCGCTTTTATAGCTTATCATCCCAAATCGAAGCCGAGCGCAAACAATATTATGATCAACTTGAGGCGCAACAACGCGCTACACCCGATGTAACAAGGTGGCTATCATGGTTTCTGGATTGCCTTGGCCGGGCCATTAACAATGCTGAAATCACGCTTAGTAATGTGCTGTTTAAAGCGCAGATCTGGGATACGATCAATCAAAAGTCCATAAATGATCGGCAACGCCGTGTTATCAGCCGTATGCTTGAAGATAGTTTTGAAGGTTTTATGCATACTTCTAAATACGCCAAGATGGCCAAGTGTTCGAATGATACCGCCCTGCGGGATATCCAAGAACTTAAGGAACGCGGTATATTCATTCAGAACCCTGGCGGCGGGCGTAGTACCAGTTACAGGCTATCTTAAAGATTAAAACTCAATCCATTCTTCCAGTATTTGTCAAACGGTAATCACCTTAATCTGTTCACTACAGTATTTATTTATATTAATGTTTTTATATTTCTTAGGGCCTGATTTTAAGTCAGGCCCAAGTAAAAGATTAATTAAAACAATACCCTGGTTTTTAGGCCAGCTTTTCTGCAAACTCCACCAATCGCTTGGCTTGAAAGCGCACCGATGCCAATACTTCATCGCTGACCGGGCCCATGTTAACGCTGGTGCCGTAGGGGTTACCGCCGGAGGCGAAGATAACCGGATCAGTAAAGCCTGGGGCTACGATCACACTGCCCCAGTGGATAAACGTGGTGTACAGGCCAAGCAAGGTGGACTCCTGGCCGCCGTGGGTATTCTGGGCGCTGGTCATGGCGCTGACCGGCTTGTTGGCCAGATGACCCTGTTGCCAAACGGGGCCCAGGGTATCGATAAAGGCGCGCATTTGGCTGGCTACGGTACCAAAACGGGTTGGAGCACTAAATAAAAAGGCGTTGGCCCACACCAAATCCTCGGGGGTGGCCTGGGCGATATGGGCGGTTTTATCGTGATGCTCTTGCCAGGGGGCCACCGACTTGACCACCTCGGCCGGTGCGGTTTCGGCTACTTTCAGCAGACGCACTTCGGCGCCGGCCTGTTCGGCTGCCTGGGCGGCGGCTTCAGCCATAGTGAAGTTGGTGCCATAGGCGCTGTAATAAATAACGGCCAATTTAGCCTTGCTCATTTAGATTCTCCTTGTAAAGAATGGATGGTTTGCCTGATTATTTGATGTTCAGTTAACCCAGGCGTTCGCGCTGGTGTGGCTGATTAAAGTCCAGTTCAGGGCCCACTGGGATTATGCCGTGGGGGTTGATGCTCGGGTGGCTACGAAAATAGTGGTTGCGAATATGATCCATACGCACCGTGTCGGCCACTCCCGGGATTTGGTAAATATCGCGCAAATAGCCGTTTAAATTGGGGTAGTCGGCAATGCGTTTTTTATCGCACTTAAAGTGCGTGACGTAAACCGCATCAAAGCGCACCAGCGTAGTCCAAAGGCGCAAGTCGGCCTCGGTAATCGTGTTGCCCACAAGATAGCGGTTTTGACCCAGGCGGCGCTCGAGCTCGTCCAAAGCGGTGAAAACCTCGCTGACTGCGGCGTCGTAAGCGCTTTGGCTGGTGGCAAATCCAGCCATGTACACGCCATTGTTTATCTTGGGATAAATGTAATCATTTAAAGAGTCTATTTGTGGACGTAAGTCAGCCGGATAATAGTCGCCGGGCTTGGCGCCTAAGTGGTCAAAGGCACTGTTGAACATGCGAATGATTTCTGCTGATTCATTATTGACTATGGTTTGCTGCTGCCGGTCCCATAGCAGCGGCACGGTAACGCGCCCGCTGTAGTGCGGATCAGCCCTTACGTACAGCTCATGAAGTGCCTTCAGACCGTAAAGCGGGTCGGGGCAGGCTAGCCCTGCGCTCTGGCCGAATTCCCAGCCTTGGGCCAGCATTAGCGGGTGTACGCTAGAGACGCTGATGATTTCCTCCAGGCCCTTCCAGCTGCGCATAATCAGGCAGCGGTGGGCCCAGGGGCAGGCGTAGGATACGTACAGGTGGTAGCGCCCGGCCTCGGCCTGAAAGCCGCCGGAGCCACTTGGCCCCGCTGCACCAGAAGCGCTAATCCAGTTGCGGTACTGGCTTGCCGAGCGCTCAAAGCGCCCGCCGGTACTGCTGGTGTCGTACCATTGATCGTGCCACTTGCCGTCTACTAATAAACCCATAATTATCAACCTGAAGCTCAAAACAAATACTGCGTATATCTTGCCATTAGAACAATCAACGATCAATAGGCTAAAATCAACTACACTGTCTCAAATATAGAACAATAACCGGACTGTTAGCTGGTTTTTGGCTTATACGGTGGTTGAAAATATGTACAACACAATTGATTTGGCTTATTTTGCCTTGGTGGCCGAGCACGGTGGCTTTGCTGCGGCGGCGCGCGCGGGCAATATCCCCAAGTCCAGGCTAAGCCGCCACGTAGCCGGGCTTGAAGCCAGCCTGGGGGTGCGTCTGGCGCAGCGCAGTACACGCCGCTTTGCCCTTACGCGCATGGGCGAGCAGGTTTTGCGCCACGCCCAGGCCATGCTGGCAGAAGCCCAGGCGGTACAAGATTTGGTCAACGAGCAAACCCATGAGCCCACGGGCAGGGTGTATTTGTCCTGTCCCCCGGCGCTGCTGCATGCTTCGGTAGGTAGCGTGTTAAACGCCTTTATCAAGGCTTGGGACAAGGTAGAGCTGCATATCGAGGCCACCAATCGCAACGTCGATGTTTGGCAAGACGGAGTGGATCTGGTCTTGCGCGCGCGTGACCCGCAAGCCCCTTTGCCGCAGGATGAAATCGTCATCCAGTTAGCGCCCAGCGAGCACGTCCTGGCAGCCAGTCCCGCGCTGCTGGCCTCACGGGGGGCGCTAAAAAAGCCTGCGGATTTGCATAAATTGCCCAGCCTGGGCCTGGGTAATTCAGCGCAGGCTTACAGCTGGAAATTGCAGCATAGCGATGGCCGGCAAGTAGAGATAAACCACCGGCCGTGTCTGGTTGTGGATGATATGAACGTGCTGGTGCAGGCCGCGCTAGACGGGCTTGGCTGCGCGATACTGCCGCGCACGATGATAGCGCAAGCGCTGGCCGACGGCAGCCTGCAACTGATTTTGCCGGACTGGACGCCGCCAGCCAATGTGCTGCAGTTAGCCTATGCCTCCAGGCGTGGCCAGCGCGCTGCGGTGCGTAAATTAATAGAGCATTTGCAAGCTAGTCTTTAAAGTCTGCGGCTAGCGCAATGCTTAGCTGCGCAGGCCGGATAAACTCACGCAAGACAGCGTTTACTTCTGTGGCATCCAGGGTTTGCAAGCGTTGCAAAAACTGTTCTTGCCAGGCAAAGCTGCGACCCGTGTCCAGATAGCGCAACCACTGACTGGTCAGGTAAGCGTCGTTGCTGCGGCTAAGGGCAAAAAATTGTTCCAGTGACTTGACCGCTTGCTGTACTTGCGCGCTACTAAAGCCATTTTTGATGGCCTGCTCAAGCGTGTTCTGGATGGAATTTTTAACCTCCAGGGCGTTTTCTGAGGCGACGCTGGCATAAATGGTAAAGCCTGCGCTTGGCTCAAATGCCGAGGCTTGCACCGAGCTGCCGATGCCATAGGACAGGCCGTCTTTGACACGCACCTGCTGCCACAGGCGTGAATCGTTACCGCCGCCAAGTATGTAATTGGCGATCAAAAGAGCGGGCCAACGGGGGTCGGTGTCCTGGATTTGCAGTGGCAAAAATGCCATGTATTCGGCGTTGGCCTTACCTGGGGCGGTGAGCTTGAAAAATTCGGGGCTGATCGCGTAATAGGGGTCGTCTATGCGTTGATAGGGTGGGGCCTGGTGCCAGCCCTGCAAAGCCGCGCTTAACTGTTGCGTTAGCGCATCGGCGTCAAAGTCGCCCACGGCTGCCAGCTGTATGTCGCCCGCGCCTATAAAGCGTTGATAAAAATCCAGCAGTTCGGTGCGCGTGAGCGCACTGGTATAGGCCAATAATTGTTGCGTATCGGGGCTATAGCGTGGGTCGTCGACGGCCCACGGCTGGGCGTGGCGCTCAAGCGTATTGCGTACCATAAAGGCCGGGCTGACCGCCTGGTTTTCAATACCAGTGATCATGCCGTATTTGATTTGCTCCAGCTCATCGGCCGGAAAGTCGGCGTGGCGCAGCAGGTGAAAGGCCAGATCGATTAATTCGTCCAGGTGCTCGCGTGCGGTGCGCATGGATACGCTGAGCACGTTGGCGTTGATGGCAAAGGCCAGTTCGGCGTCCAGGCTATTGAGTTTGTCATCTATGGCTTGGCGGCTCAGCTCGGTAGTGCCACGCAAGAACATGGCAGCGGTAACGCCGGGCACTATGTTCAAGCCCTTGAGTTGCTCCAGCCCGGCAAAACGGATTTTTAGCCCGACCTGTACTCTTTGGCCGGGGGTGGGCTTGGGCAGCAGGGCCAATTGCACCTTACCGTTGGCCAGCTCCAGGGTGCTTAAGCGCGTAGCGGCGTCAATGGCTTGTGGGCTGGTATCAAAACTGGCGGTATGGCTGCGCTGCTGGCCCGTGGGTAGTTGCTTGAGCCAGTTTTGCAAATTACCTGGGCTAAAGGCTGGCGTATCTTGGGGCGCGGGTGTTGGTACATACAGCCCACTGGTACGATTGCTGGCTAGCAGCCATTGGCTAAGCTGGGTTTGGATTTGTTCGAGAGTAAGTTCTTTTAAACGCAAGGGCTCGATAAAAAACAGGCGCCAGTCGCCTTGGGCGACACTATCGGATAAGGCGGCCGCCAGTGCAGCGGGCTGGTCGTAAGTTTTTTGCCAATTATTAAGCCAGGCCGTGCGGATGCGCTCCAGGCCAGCCTGGTCCAGGCGCGCCACGGCGCTTTGTTCCAGGCTGTGTTGCAGCTTTTCAAGCACTTCGCTGGCTGCGGCAGTGGGCTGCATTTGCGCCCCAAAAATAGCAAAGCCTGGCTGATTCAGGGCCCTGGCAAAGCCAAAGATACTGGTGGCGGCGTGGCTGGTTACCAAATCCTGGTACAGAGGCCCGGCGGGTGTGTCAGCGAGCATGGCGGTGCCAATCGCCAGCGGCAAAAAACTGTCGTTGCTGGCTTGCGGCAGGTGGTAGACCAGCAGGGCTATGGGACTGCCGCCGCTGCGTTGCAGGTTTACTGCCCGTGCGCCTTGTTGCACCGGCTCTTGGGTATACTCCGGGGGCAGGCTGCGTTGCGGCCTGGCTATGGCGCCAAAGTCCTTGACAATCCAGTCAAGCACCTCTAAGGGGTCAAAATTGCCGGTAATAATCAGCGTGGCGTTATCGGGCTGGTAATACGTCTCGTAAAAATCCCGTAAGGCCGCTATGCCTATGTTTTCCACGTCCGAGCGCGCGCCAATTACGCTGCGCCCGTAGGGGTGCCAGACGTATGCCGCGGCGGTGGTTTGCTGCATTAGCACGGCAAACGGGCTGTTTTCACCGCGCTCCATTTCGTTGCGCACTACCGTCATTTCGGCATCCAGGTCTGGCTGGCCCAGGCTGGCGTTTTGCATGGCGTCGGCCTGCCAGCCCAGGTACCAGCGCAGATTGTCCGGGTCGCTGGCAAAGGTGGCGTAGTAATTGGTCAAATCCAAAGAGGTTGAGCCATTGGCAGCCAGGCCGCGACGGCTGAATTCGGCTAACGGATCAGGGTAGTTCGGGCTGCCGCGAAACAGCAGGTGTTCAAACAGATGCGCCATGCCGGTTTGTCCCTTGCTTTCGTGGCGCGCGCCAACCCTGTAGCTCATATTAACCGTGGTCTGGCTGCGGGCCGGGTCCGGGGCGAGCAGGATTTGCAGGCCGTTGGCGAGCTGGTATTCGGCGACTCCCTCGATGAGCACTACCGGCTCTATGCCAGCAGGAAGATTGGCCATGGGCAGCTGCCAGGAGCTGGCGGCCATCGCGCTAAGCGCGGGCTTAGGCTGGGTGTTGACGGCGTCGCTGGCCTTTGCGGGGGCGCCTAGCAAAGCGCAAGACAGGCAAAATATCAGGGTTAGTGCTTTCATGTAGTGCTAATTTGATCAGTTGAGTTGCTATTTAGACAACTGCTGCATCGCAAGTTCCAGGCCCTGGATGCTCATACCATACATGCGCTCGTGCATTATTTCGCGCACGATGCCGATAGATTGGCGATAGCGCCATGAGGCGGTAGGCTCGGGGTTGAGCCAAACCGCGTGGGGCCACTGGTTTAACAGGCGTTGCAGCCAAACGGCGCCGGTTTCGCGGTTGTTATGCTCTACAGAGCCGCCTGGGTACAGCAGCTCGTAGGGGCTCATGGAAGCATCACCTACCAGGATCAGACGCCAGTCCTCGCCGTAAGTGCGAATCAGGTCGTAGGTATCCAAGCGTACCTCGTGGCGCCGGCGATTATTGCGCCAAACGCTTTCGTAGGGGCAGTTGTGAAAATAATAGACTTCCAGGTTTTTGAACTCGCTGCGCGCCGCCGCAAACAGCGTCTCTATGCGCGCGATGTGGTCGTCCATGCTGCCGCCAACGTCAAGGAGCATCAGTACTTTGACGGCGTTGTGGCGCTCGGCCTGCCAACGTAAATCAAGCATGCCGCCTTGCTCAGCGGTACCCCTGATAGTGCCCGGCATATCCAGCTCGAGTTCGGCGCCTTGACGGGCAAAGCGGCGCAAGCGACGCAGGGCCATTTTAAAGTTGCGCGTGCCCAGGGTTTGCTGGTCGTCATAGTCACTGAAGTTGCGCTGTTCCCAAACCTTGACGGCCGTGCGGTTGCCCGCCGCAGGCCCGCCCACGCGGATGCCCTCGGGGTGGTAGCCACCGTGGCCAAAAGGCGAGGAGCCACCCGTACCAATCCATTTGTTACCCCCGGCGTGACGGTCTTTTTGTTCCGTCAGGCGCTCTTTGAATAGCTCCATCAAACGCTCCCAGCCGTGTTTTTCCAGCGCTGCTTTTTCAGCTTCGCTTAAATGCCGGCGCATGGTCTGGATGAGCCAGTCGGGGGGGATTTCGGGCTGGCCTAACTGGGCCTCAAGCTTGCCAATCCAGTTGGCGAAAACGCGGTCAAATCTGTCGTAGCGGCTCTCGTCCTTGACTAGCGCCAGGCGCGCCAGGTGATAAAAGGATTCGCTGTTTAGTGGTGCCGCTGGGCTTTGCAAAAGCTCCAGCAGGCTGAGGTACTCCTGGATTGAAACCGGGATGCCGGCTGAACGTAACTGACGAAAAAATACCCCTAACATATGCTTTAGCGGTTGCGCTTGGCCATCACCGCCAGGCGCTCCAGCAGGTTTAAGTCCTGCTCGTTTTTAAGCAAGGCGCCAACCAGCGGTGGTACCGGGTTGGCGTTAAGCTGGCTGTCAGAAATAGATTCGGCCAGCAAAAGCTGTAACCAGTCGAGGAACTCCGAGGTTGAGGGGCGTTTCTTCAGGCCCGGCACGGCGCGTAAGTTAAAGAAGATCTCCATGGCGTTGGCGAGGATAGAGCTGCGTAAATCCGGGAAATGCACTTGCACGATTGCCTGCAAGGTTTGGGCATCGGGGAACTCTATGTAGTGAAAAAAACAGCGCCGCAAAAAGGCATCGGGCAGGTCTTTTTCGTTATTGGAGGTAATCAGGATCAACGGCCTGTGGCGCGCACGCACGGTTTGGCGTGTCTCGTAGACGTAAAATTCCATGCGATCGAGCTCGCGCAGCAAGTCGTTGGGAAACTCGATATCGGCCTTGTCGATTTCGTCAATCAATACCACGCAGGGCTCGGGCGACTCAAAGGCCTGCCACAGTACCCCTTGCACTATGTAGTTGCCGATCTCGTGCACGCGGGCGTCGCCCAGCTGTGAGTCGCGCAGCCTTGATACCGCGTCGTACTCGTATAGCCCCTGCTGAGCTTTGGTGGTTGATTTGATATGCCATTGCAGCAAGGGACGCCCCAAGGCGCGTGCTACTTCTTCGGCCAGCATGGTCTTGCCCGTGCCGGGCTCGCCCTTAACGAGCAGCGGGCGTTGCAGGATAAGGGCAGCATTGACTGCCTGCTTTAAAGCGTCTGTACTAACGTATTGGCTGGTGCCACCAAAGCGTGGGCTGGTATCTGGATGGTTGGTATCGGGCATGTTTAGTCGTGGGTAGTATTGCGCAGAATTAAATCAAGGTAATGGTCGTTGTCAAATGGCGTGCCCAGGCGTTGTGCCTCCCAGATTACCTGGCCCAGGGCCTCCATAATGACGTGCTCGGCGGCGTGGGCGGACTGGCTTTGGCACAGTCTGGTATAGGCCGGGCGTATGCCTGGGGGCTGGTCGACCGAGACCTGCTCCTGGATGGCCAGATGCATGGATAAATGTAAGAACGGATTGCTGCGCCCTGATTCTACGCTGTAATCACGCTCTTTGGCATCGGCGGCTTGTAAGTCAGCGTGGTATTCCGGGTGTTGCAGGATTAAATCGGCCGCCATGGTCTCCAGCGGACTGAGGATCTCTTTATGTTGGTATTTGCGCCAGGCATCGCAAAAGAAGTCGCGGACCTGATCTTTCGATGGATTGAACATGGTATGTAAATTACAATTAGGCTAAACTCTTATATAAGACTATATATGTTTTTTTGTTTCTGGAGTGTTCATGGCTTTTCAACATATTAAGGTGCCCGCCGCCGGGCAAAAAATAACGGTCAATTCAGACTATTCTTTGAATGTACCCGACGAGCCGATAATCCCATATATCGAAGGCGATGGCACTGGCCAGGATATTACCCCGGTTATGCTTAAAGTGGTTGATGCCGCCGTTGCCAAGGCCTACGCTGGTAAGCGCAAAATCCATTGGATGGAGGTTTTTGCGGGCGAAAAATCTACCAAGGTTTATGGCCCCGACGTGTGGCTGCCAGCAGAAACCCTGGAAGCCGTGCGCGACTACGTGGTGTCCATCAAGGGCCCGCTGACCACGCCGGTAGGTGGTGGTATCCGCTCGCTTAACGTAGCCTTGCGTCAAGAACTGGATTTGTACGTTTGTCTGCGCCCGGTGCGCTACTTCAAGGGCGTGCCGTCACCAGTGCGTGAGCCGGAAAAAACCAATATGGTAATTTTCCGTGAAAACTCCGAGGATATCTACGCCGGTATAGAGTTTGAAGCCGAGTCCGACAAGGCCCGTCAGTTGATCGAGTTTTTGCAGGATAAGCTGGGTGTCAACAAGATCCGTTTTCCGGCTACTTCGGGTATTGGCATTAAGCCCGTATCGCGCGAAGGCACCGAGCGCCTGGTACGCAAGGCGATTCAGTACGCCATTGATAACGACCGCGCCTCGGTTACCCTGGTGCACAAAGGCAACATCATGAAGTACACCGAGGGTGGCTTCCGTGACTGGGGCTATGGTCTGGCGCAGCGCGAGTTCAACGCCCAGCTGATCGATGGTGGCCCGTGGTGCAAGTTCAAGAATCCCAAAACCGGGCGCGATATTATCGTCAAGGATTCTATCGCCGACGCATTCTTGCAGCAAATCCTGCTGCGCCCGGCCGAGTACGACGTGATCGCCACGCTTAACCTGAATGGCGACTACGTCTCTGACGCTTTAGCCGCCCAGGTTGGTGGTATCGGTATCGCCCCCGGCGCCAATCTATCCGATTCGGTGGCTATGTTCGAGGCTACCCACGGCACCGCTCCCAAGTATGCTGGCAAGGATTACGTCAACCCAGGCTCAGAAATCCTCTCGGCCGAGATGATGCTGCGTCACATGGGCTGGACCGAAGCCGCTGACCTGATCATCAGCAGCATGGAAAAATCCATTCTTTCCAAAAACGTAACTTACGACTTTGCACGCTTGCTCGAAGGCGCCAATCAGGTATCCTGCTCGGGCTTTGGCCAGGTCATGATCGACAATATGTAATTGGTTTCTTACTGATTCATTGAGGTCTGGAAAGGCCCCGTTCTCGTATGAGGATGGGGCTTTTTAGTATCTGGTAAATATTGATTAATTGTGGTTTGGATAGTTTTGCCCATCACTGTGAAAGCAATGCACTGACTAGATGTAAACAAGTGATTACACTTTGGCCCGGATTGGCGGATGTGTTACGTGCAACGGGGTGACACGCTGATTGTCATGCTGGGCGGCGGCGACAAGTCCACACAGAAAGCCGACATCAAGCAGGCCATTGCCCTGGCTCGCATCCGCGCTTCGATACCATTGCCCGTGTGTGCGCCGCGTTGGGCGTGCAACTGTCCACCCGGCCTGCGCATTCATAGGTCAGCTCTAGTTCAGATTCTTGACTGTTCCCTGGCGAGTGCCTGCTTATCAGCAAGTCGCCAAACGACAGTTTGTACGCCTATCCTGATGCCTGGACGTACTAAAGTGTAGGCAATGTGATTGGTACTTGCCTGCGGTGTTGGGTTGGGGACTGATCGTATCCAGGGGGCAGGTCAATAGCTATTCATTCTTTTTGGTTGACTTATTAAATCTTTCTTTTTATATTTGTCCTAAGTCCTGGGACTGGGGACGGCTTAGGTGAATGAATCATGAAAAGTCAAGATATTTTGTTGCTCTTCAAATTGGTCAGCATTTCGATGATAGACCGCGCGAAAAGTGAGTATCTCGGTGGTAAGCACTGGCAAGACTGGGCTGAGGAGGGCGATGGTGTTGACGATGATTCATACCTGGATTCGATACATCTGAAAGCAATCCCAACCTATGAAGATTCTATCTCGGCGCAGTATAGTGTTCGGGCATTAGCTGCCGAGACGGGTATTAGCAAGTCCCAGGTGAGTCTTGCATTGACAAGATGTTATGCAAATGGCCTGGCATTCATTGACCGTATGACAGAGGTTCCTCGCGTCAATACAGCTGCTTTTGGTGAGTTTGTCGTGTATGGTTTGAAATATGTCTTTCCCCCGGTACGCGGGGCTTTGACGCGAGGAATTGGGACGGCATGGGCTGCTCCGGTACTTGAAAATGCAATCCTCTCTGGCGGAGAGACACCACTGGTTTGGCCTGACGGACGTGGTAATACGAAAGGGCAAGCACTTGAGCCCATTTACAAAACTGTACCCATGGCAATTAGGAAAGATCCGATGCTTTACAATTTTCTTGCGCTCACTGACTCTATACGGACAGGCCAGGCGCGTGAAAAAGCGGCCGCAGCTGATCTTCTTATAAAAGCGTTGGAGCGCCAACATGTCTGAGTATGCTATTCATAAGAAGATGATTCAAGTTGTCGCCGCAGCGCTTGGGCCAGACCTACTGCAGCAAGTGGCCTTTGTAGGTGGTGCGACGACGAGTTTGTTGATAACTGACGATTTTACGCGAGAGCAAGTTCGTCATACCAAAGATATTGATCTCATTGTTAATGTCATAACGTATGTAGATTGGAGTCAATTGCAGGCCATACTGAAGAAAAAAGGTTTTCGGGAAATGCCTATGGGAGATCATCCAATTTGCGCTTTGCAACTAGAGGAGCTTCGAGTTGATTTTATGCCCAGTAGTGATCTGCTAGGTTTCTCGAATCGCTGGTATGCGGATGCCCTTAAAGCAGCTGAACCATACCAACTGACAGAACAGGTAGCGATCCGCCTTGTAACCCCACCTTATTTCGTTGCAACAAAAATTGAAGCGTTCAAAGGTAGGGGCGAAAATGATCCGCTGGGTAGTCAAGACATAGAAGATATTTTGAATCTTTTTAACGGACGTCCTTCGCTACTGGATGAAATACGACAGGCACCTCAACCATTGCGGGCGTACATAGCAACCGAAATAGCCGAGCTTTTAAAACATCCTGGGATGGCACACGCCATTGAGGGAAGCACGCAAGGGCAGCGCGAATTAATGGATTATCTCTACGAATCTCTTGAAGCAGCTACTTCTTTGGGGAACTAGGTGCTGGCAGGCGTGAGTCTTTGCAGAAGCGAATGGCGGACCCAGAAAGGGAGTTGCCGGGTCAAGAATCATGACGCTGGCGGAGTCCATGTTGGTGTTGAACAGACGGTTGCTGTAATCGTCGATGCCGCTGAAAAAGGCGCGAAGGGGGCTGATTACGCCATGGAGTGGGTGCGCCAGCTACTAGCAATAGCGCAATGTAATGAACTGCTGACGTCTGAATACCTCATATCTCAGATGCGTCGCTCTCATGGCAAGCAACGTAACGCAGGATTTCTATGTGAAATTGCTGCTTATGCTGTGCTGGTAATCGACTCGAAACAACAACAGGCATGGGCGCTAAATTGTGGTGATTGCCGCGTAGGCGGCTTTTCCAAACATGGGGACGTACACTGGATGACTCCAGTGCATACGGGGGCGAACCCTCTGGGACATGAGTTTACGCCGCAGCATGCATGCCTTGATGAGCGGCATTTTCTTACGCGCCGGCTGAGGGTGAGCAAATTCGATGTGCCAGCGTTTACGGTACTTGATAACTCAGGAATTGTCGCTTGGTTACTCGCTACAGATGGCTATTGGGTACCGCAGTTACTAGAGGTTCCGCCGGATAGCGAACCCGCAGATGATGCTAGTTTATTGATACTGTCGCAGCCGGTGAAAAGCATAAAATTTGCCCCTGGTTGCGTGAATTTCATCAGCTTCACAGTCGATGCGCCTGGAACATTATAGCGATTGGGTGCAAAGGCCATGGTCGTGTGTCGTGGCCTTTCTACGCCCACCGCGTTGTAGGCGGACGGTGAGAACAGGAGAAAGTCTTTACCACTTAAGTATTTTTCCTAGGGTCATCCCTAGGTGTCACCTGGCCGACAATGGGGCATAATTCATCCATTGCAGGAGAGGAGACAGCCCTGCTGGGCACAGGCACTACGCAGATAGTGTTACATAATGTGGCAGTACCCATAAAAACAACAAATCAAAAAGGCCGGCGCGTAAGCGTCGGTCTTTTTGTTTAAATCTCAATGGCTACCGTCGGCAGCAAATAAATTCAATACCAGTACGCCAGCCAGGATAAGGCTAATACCTATGATCCCGGCTAAGCCGATGCGCTGTCCAAAAACCACATAACCAATTAGCGCTATGGCTACTACGCCGGCCCCAGACCAAACGGCGTAAGCTATACCTACCGGTATGGTTTTTAGTGCCAGCGCCAGCAAATAAAATGCCAGCCCATAGCCAAGCACGGTAATGCCAGCGGGTACGATGCGGGTAAAGCTTGCCGAGGCTTTAAGCGCGCTGGTGGCGATTACTTCGGCGGCGATAGCGATTAGCAGGTACTTCCAGCCAGGACTCATTTGTTCACCTTTAGCAGCACCGTAACCGCGCCCGCGCCACCGTCGCGTGCGGGGCTTTGCGCCCAGGCCTGTACCTCGGGTAAATGGCTCAGGTGCTGGCGTATCACTGCCTTGAGTACGGGGGCGCCGCTGCGCGATCCTATGCCTTTGCCGTGGATTATGCGCACGCAACGCAGCGCGTGCTCCAGGCAAGAGCGTAAAAAATTGTCCAGGCGCTCCAACGCCTGCTCCTGGGTGCTGCCGTGCAGATCAAGACTGGCTTGCACCGGCCACTTGCCACGGCGTAAATCGCGCAAAACATCGGTGCCGCAACCAGCCCGTAAATAGTGGCCCGCCTCAAGGTCCAATAGCGCTGGTTTAAGCGCCTGGGCGCTTTGCTCCAGGGTCTCAGCCTGGCTGCCTGCCAGCGCCTGACCCTGAGCGTGCGTGCGCTTGGCCAGTAACCAGTGCTCAGGTGCGCGTTGGGCGCGTACATGGATGCGTGCGTCGCGCTTGGGTAATGGTTCAACCAGGCGCATGGCGCGCCTGAATAAGGCCAGGTCGCTGGCGTTTAACGGCGGCTGTACCGGCTGGTCTGGCGTCTGCGCGCGGGTATCTGCGTCAGAGGCTGGTGCAGCGTCGCTAGCCGGGGTGCGCGCGGCTGGCCTGCCGGTCTGGGTTGGTGCGCGTTGTTGCTGCTTGTGCCAGGCCGTGCGCTCGGCTTGCAGACGCTTTAATTCTGCCAGAGAGCTTTTGACAAATTTCACTTGCCGGCGCTATCGAGCCAACGCTGTGCGTCTAAAGCCGCCATGCAGCCGGTGCCGGCGCTGGTGATGGCCTGGCGGTAGACGTGGTCCTGGACGTCACCAGCGGCAAATACGCCTTCGATGGAGCACATGGTAGCCAGGCCTTGCAGACCGCTGCGGGTGACGATATAGCCATCTTGCATGTCCAGCTGGTCGGCAAAAATATCGGTATTGGGCTTATGGCCAATAGCGATAAACACGCCAGCGACTTCCAGCTCGCTGCTGGTGTCGGTTTGGTTGTTGCGCAAGCGCACGCCGGTTACGCCGCTGGCGTCGCCCAGCACTTCGTCCAGCTCCTGGTGCAGGGCCAGTTTGATATTGCCATCCTGGGCCTTGGCCATGAGTTTGTCTACCAGGATAGGTTCGGCGCGGAACTGGTCGCGGCGGTGCACCAGGGTCACGCTGCGGCAGATGTTGGCCAGGTACAGGGCTTCTTCAACCGCGGTGTTGCCGCCGCCGACTACGATGACGTCCTGGTTTTTGTAGAAAAAGCCATCACAGGTGGCGCAGGCCGAGACGCCGCGGCCCATAAAGTTTTGTTCGGACTCCAGCCCCAGATACTGGGCCGAAGCGCCAGTAGCTATGATCAAGGCATCACAGGTGTATTTATTGCCAGTGTCAGAGTTTAAAATAAAGGGCCGCTGCTTTAGATCGACGCTGGCGATGTGGTCGAAAACAATTTCGGTGTTGAAACGTTCGGCGTGCTTTAAAAAGCGCTCCATGAGTTCCGGGCCTTGTACGCCATCGACGTCGGCAGGCCAGTTATCGACCTCGGTAGTGGTCATTAACTGGCCACCTTGTTCCATACCTGTTATAAGAACCGGGTTAAGGTTAGCCCTGGCTGCATATACAGCGGCGCTATAACCGGCCGGGCCAGAGCCCAAAATTATCAATTTGGCGTGTTTTGTATCAGACATGGCAGAAAATCCTTTAATCTTAATTGGCCAATTATAATATCCAGATGGCAAGAGTATCCGTATCGTCTCAACGCGGCTCGCGCAACGTGCGCAATGGCCCGTCCCCTATGCAGCAACGTCTCTCAAGTCTGGCCCACGAGGCCCGCTGGTTGTTGCTGTCGGCGTTAGGCTGCTGGCTGGTACTGGTGCTGGCTTCGTGGTCACCAGGCGATCCTGGCTGGTCGCATGCCGTGCACGCTGGCGTAACGCAAAACTGGGGGGGCACGTTTGGTGCCCATATAGCCGATTTACTATTTTACCTGTTTGGCGCCAGTGCCTGGTTATGGGTGGTGTTGTTGTTAAAGCGTCTGGTCGTCAGCTTTTACCGCTTAACCAGGGTGGCCGTGGCCAGTACCGAGCAGACCTTGCCGCGCGTGCGCTGGGAGGCTGGGCTGGGTTTTGCCTTGTTGTTTATCGGTAGCATGGGCGTTGAAGCCTTGCGTCTGAAAACTTTCGGGGCGGCGTTTCCGGCGGGTGCGGGCGGCCAGCTGGGCCAGTTAATGGCGGCTGGTTTGGCTGGCTTGTTGGGCCAGGCTGGTGGTACTTTGTTATTGCTGGCCTTTTTCTTTATAGGTTTAAGCCTGTTTGCCGGGTTCTCCTGGCTTAATCTGGCCGAACGTATCGGTTATGGGCTCGAACTTGGCTGGCACAAGGCCGTAGCATTTAAAAATGTCCGTCAGGATCGCAAGGTCGGTCAGGCGGCGCAGGCGCTGCGCCAGGAGCAGGTTGAAACGCGCCAGACCCAGCTCGATCACGAGCACCACGTCCACATCGAGCCAAGCGTGACCAGCGTGGCCAAGTCGACGCGCGTGCAGCAAGAAAAACAGCAAAATTTATTTACGGCCAAAGAAGACCCGTCCATGGCCTTGGGTTTGCCCGAGCTTTCTTTGCTGGACCCCGAGCAGGAGCAGGCAGAAACCATCTCTCCCGAAACCATAGAATTTACCTCGCGCCTGATCGAGAAAAAGCTCTCTGATTTTGGCGTTAGCGTAACCGTGGTGGCGGCGCAGGCCGGGCCGGTTATTACGCGCTATGAGATCGAGCCAGCTACCGGTGTTAAAGGCAGCCAGATAGTTAATCTGGCCAAAGATTTGGCGCGGGCCTTGAGCCTGGTGCGCATCCGTGTGGTTGAAACCATTCCCGGCAAAAACCTGATGGGCCTGGAGTTGCCCAATCCACGCCGCCAAATCGTGCGTTTGTCTGAAATACTGGGCTCGCAGGTCTACCACAATAGCGCCTCTTTGCTGACCGTGGCCCTGGGCAAGGACATAGCCGGCCATCCAGTGGTTGCCGATCTGGCCAAAATGCCGCACTTGCTGGTTGCCGGTACTACCGGCTCGGGTAAGTCGGTGGGCATCAATGCCATGATTTTGTCTTTGCTCTACAAGGCCGATCCGAGTCAGGTGCGCCTGATACTTATAGACCCAAAGATGCTGGAGTTATCGGTTTACGAAGGCACGCCGCACTTGCTGGCGCCGGTGGTTACGGACATGCACCAGGCGGGTAATGCGCTTAACTGGTGCGTGGCCGAAATGGACAAGCGCTATAAGCTGATGAGCAAGCTCGGGGTGCGCAATCTGGCCGGTTATAACAGCAAGCTGCGCGAGGCCCAGAAAAAGGGCGAGACCATCCCCAATCCCTTTTCGCTGACTCCCGATGAGCCCGAGCCTTTGAGCAGCTTGCCGGCCATAGTGGTAATCATCGACGAGCTGGCTGATTTGATGATGGTGGTGGGCAAAAAGGTCGAGGAACTGATCGCGCGCCTGACGCAAAAGGCGCGCGCGGCGGGTATCCACCTGATTTTGGCGACCCAGCGCCCGAGCGTTGATGTTATTACCGGCTTGATCAAAGCCAACGTACCAACGCGTATAGCGTTTCAGGTTTCATCCAAGGTGGATTCACGTACTATTCTGGATCAGATGGGGGCCGAAACCCTGCTCGGTATGGGTGATATGCTGTATCAGCCTTCCGGTAGTGGTGTGCCGGTGCGGGTGCATGGCGCCTTTGTGCACGACGACGAAGTACACCGGGTGGTGCAGGCCTTAAAAGAGCAGGGTGAGCCCGAATACGTCGATGGCTTGCTCGAAGGTACTTCAGAGTTTGATGAACAGTCCGGCGATGGTGTGCCGGGGCTACCGGCTGGCGAGGCCGATCCCTTATACGACAAGGCGGTGCAGGTGGTGCTTAGCAGCGGCCGGCCGTCTATCTCGTTTGTGCAGCGCAACCTGAATATCGGCTACAACAAGGCGGCCAAGCTGGTTGAGCAAATGGAGCGCGCCGGTATTGTTTCACCCATGAAAACCAATGGTAATCGCGATATTCTCGTGCCGGGCGGCCAAAATGATATGTAGCCGGGCCGGGCTGGCAAGTTAACAAAGGACAGCATGTATAAATTAAGTAGCTTGTGGTTGGTGCTGCTAATGGCCATAAGCCCGGCGCAGGCAAATGATAGTGCGCAGCAGCAGTTGCAGGCATTTGTGCAACAGGTTAGTGCGGCCAGTGGCAGTTTTAGCCAGAGCCAGCAGGCTGCAAATGGCGCTCAGGCGCAACGCGGTAGCTTTGCCTTTGAGCGTCCGGGCAAGTTTCGCTGGCAGGTAGAGCACCCCTTTGAGCAATTAATAGTCTCGGATGGCAGCTTTGTCTACCAGTTTGACCCCGACCTTGATCAGGTCAGTAAGCGTTCTGCCAGCCAGGCTATTGGCGCCTCGCCCGCAGCCATTTTGTTTGGTGCGGGCCAGCTTGAAGCGGCGTTTGTAATCGAGGACTTACCGGCCAGCGCCGATATGCAGTGGCTGCGTGCTACGCCGCGTAGCCCCGATGCCGGCTTTAGCTACGTGGATATTGGCTTTGCGCAGGGTTTGCCGCGCGCGCTCAAGCTATTAGACGCTTTTGGTCAGGTATCAAACATAAAATTGGCAGATATTGTTACCAATCAGGCCATTGATCCGCAGCAGTTTAACTTCGTGGTACCAGATGGCGTTGACCTGGTGCAGATGAACTAATGTCTAAACAAGACGACCTGCTAGCCGGCCTGGGTGGCGCTATGGCGCCTGGTCCTGAGCAGCCGCAGCAAAATACAGCGGCGCCGCTGGCCGAACGCCTGCGGCCCACAAGCATCGACGATTTGGTTGGGCAGGCCCATTTATTGGGGCCCGGTCGGCCGCTGCGGCTGGCGTTCGAGTCTGGTCAGGCGCACTCGATGATACTTTGGGGCCCGCCCGGGGTTGGTAAAACCAGTATGGCGCGTTTAATGGCGCATATTTTTGAGTGTGAGTTTATTGCCTTATCGGCGGTGTTTTCCGGCGTCAAGGATATTCGTGCAGCGGTAGCCCAGGCCGAAGTCAACCGCGCCCAGGGTCGGCGTACGATATTATTTATCGATGAAATACACCGTTTTAACAAGGCGCAGCAAGATGCCTTGTTGCCGTACGCCGAATCTGGCCTGATCAGCTTTATCGGCGCGACCACCGAAAACCCGTCTTTTGAAGTCAACTCGGCCCTGCTATCGCGCGCTCAGGTATATGTGCTAAAGCCGCTGAGCAATGCCGACCTACAGCAATTGCTAAGCAGGGTGCAGGCCGCCGGTGAGCTGGCTGGTATAGAGCTGCAAGAGCAGGCCAGGGAGGTTTTGTTTGCCTATGCCGATGGTGACGCCCGGCGTTTTTTAAACCTGCTCGAACAGGCATTGGTAGCGGCCAGGAGCCAGGCTTTAACAAATATAGACGGCGCTTTTCTGGAGCGTGCGCTGGAGTTTAACGGGCGCCGCTTTGATAAGGGTGGCGATCAGTTTTACGATCAAATATCAGCACTGCACAAATCGGTGCGTGGTTCGCACCCTGATGCCGCCTTGTACTGGTTGTGTCGGATGCTCGATGGCGGCGCCGACCCGCATTATCTGGCCCGGCGCATAATCCGCATGGCTTGGGAAGATATTGGTCTGGCTGACCCCAGGGCCATGCAATTAGCCAATGATGCCGCCAGCACTTACGAGCGTTTGGGCTCACCCGAGGGCGAGCTGGCGCTGGCCCAGGCCGTGGTTTATCTGGCCGTGGCGGCCAAGAGCAATGCCGCTTACAAGGCCTTTAACCAGGCGCGCGCCTTCATTAAGCAAGACGCCAGCCGCGCGGTGCCCGAGCATTTGCGCAACGCACCCACCAAGCTGTTAAAGCAATTAGGCCATGGGCACGCGTACCGCTACGCCCACGACGAGGAGCACGCCTACGCTGCCGGTGAAACCTATCTACCTGAGGGTATGGCTGAGCCCAATTGGTACCAGCCGGTGGCGCGCGGGCTGGAAAGCAAAATAGCCGATAAGCTGGCCTTTTTGCGCACGCTTGATGAGCAGGCCAAAAAAGCGCGCTGATTGAATACAATACCACCTGATTTTCTTCTAAAAATTCGTAACCATGCTTGATACCAATTTACTGCGCAAAGACCTTGATTATGTGATGCAGGCCTTGGCGCGCCGCGGCCTGGAGTTTGATAGCGCGCGCTATCACGGGCTGGAATCACGGCGCAAGGCGTTGCAGGTCGAGACCGAAAACCTGCAGGCCAAGCGTAATCAACTGGCCAAGCAAATCGGCCAGCTCAAGGCCCAAGGCCAGGATACCAGCGCCGTATTGGCGCAATCCCAGGCCATACCGCAGCAGTTAAAGGACTTGGAACACGGCTTGCAGCAAGTCCAGGATGAGCTGACCGCCTGGTTGCAAACTATCCCCAACTTACCTGATGAGAGCGTGCCAGACGGCTTGTCGGCAGAACACAATATTGAGATTAAACGCTGGTTGCCCAGTGCCGCCGCTGCCAGTGGCTTGCCGGCAGGCCTGGGCTTTGAGCCGCGCGATCACGTCGAGTTGGCCGAGCCCCTGGGGCTGGATTTTGACGCGGCGCGCGCGCTCGCAGGCGCGCGCTTTATGATGCTGCGCGGGCCGGTGGCACGTTTGCACCGTGCCCTGGCGCAATTCATGCTGGACTTGCACGTTGACGAGCACGGCTACCAGGAGTGTTACACGCCTTATATGGTTAATAGCGCCACCCTGTATGGTACGGGCCAGTTGCCCAAGTTCAAGGATGATATGTTTTGGGTTACCCGCGGTGGCAAGGGCAGTACGCCCGACGATGAAGGGCAAAGTGAGGAGCTGTATCTTATATCTACTGCCGAGATTACTCTTACCGGCTCGGTGCGCGGCCAGATTCTTGATAGTGCCAGCCTGCCGCTTAAACTAAGCGCGCATACGCCGTGTTTTCGCTCCGAGGCGGGTAGCGGTGGGCGCGATTTGCGCGGTCTGATTCGCCAGCACCAGTTTGACAAGGTCGAGCTGGTGCAAATAGTTGAACCCGCGCAGTCCTGGCAGGCTTTGGAGCAAATGCTGGGCCACGCTGAGCGCGTGCTGCAGCTGCTTGAGCTGCCCTACAGGGTGATAGTATTATGCGCTGGCGATATGGGTTTTGGTGCGGCCAAAACCTACGATATCGAGGCCTGGGTACCGGCGCAAAATACCTGGCGTGAAATTTCATCGGTTTCCAATTGTCTGGACTTTCAGGCGCGCCGTCTGCAAGCCAGATTCCGGCCCGCTGGCAGCAAGGCCAAGCCAGAATACGTGCATACCTTAAATGGCTCCGGGGTAGCCGTAGGGCGGGCTTTGGTAGCGCTGCTGGAAAACTACCAACAGGCCGATGGCAGCATAGTAGTACCCAAGGTGCTGCGGCCGTATATGGGCGGGCTGGAGTTGATTCAGGCGGCCTGACGGGCTACTTCAGATTACCAGATAGGAATTGCTGTAACCGCGGGCTTTGCGGGTTATCGAAAATAGCACTGGGGCTGCCAAATTCTTCAACTAGGCCCTGGTGCAAAAACATCACCTGCGACGCTAAATTGCGCGCAAAGCCCATTTCGTGCGTTACCACCAGCATGGTGCGGCCTTCTTCGGCAAGCTTTTGCATGACTTTTAAAACTTCACCTACCAGCTCGGGGTCGAGCGCCGAGGTGGGTTCATCAAATAGCATCACTTCGGGCTCCATGGCCAGCGCGCGCGCAATCGCTACGCGTTGTTGCTGGCCCCCCGATAGCGATGATGGATACTGGGCTTCGATACTGGTGGGTAAGCCGACCTTGGCCAGGTAGTGACGGGCGCGTTCGGTGGCCTCGGTGCGGCTGAGCTTGAGCACCTGCATGGGGGCTTCGATGACGTTAGCCAGGGCGTTCATGTGGGCCCAAAGATTAAAGTGCTGAAACACCATGGCCAATTTGGAACGCATACGCCGTAGCTGGTGGATATCGGCCGCGTGCGGCTGGCCGTGCTTGTCATGCACGATTTTTAAAGTTTCGCCATTTAAGGCAACCGTGCCCTGGTCGGGCTTTTCCAGAAAATTGATGCAGCGTAAAAAGGTGGATTTGCCCGAGCCACTGGAGCCGAGGATGCAGATTACGTCGCCGGCAGCGGCGCTCAGGGATACGCCCTTGAGTACCTGGTTGCTGCCATATGATTTATGGATGTTTTGTACGTCGAGTTTGTGCATTGTTATGGGTGGGGCTTTAAATAGGCCAGTGCACGGCGTTCATACCAGCGAAACAAAGCAATAAGTGTAAACGACAAACACAAATATAGCAGTGCCGCCAGGCCGTAGGCGGCAAAAGTCTGGTAGGTGGCTGAATTGGCGTCGCGCGCCACCTTGAGTATGTCCGGCACCGTGGCGGTAAACGCCAGCGAGGTTGCGTGCAGCATCAGAATCACCTCGTTGCTATAGGCTGGTAGTGCCCGGCGCAGGGCCGAGGGCAGGATTACGCGCAGGTACATTTTGACGCGCGACATGCCATAGGCGCGTGCCGCTTCAATTTCCCCTGGGTTGGTGGCGCGGATTGCACCCGCGAAAATTTCCATGGTGTAGGCCACCGTATTAAGCGTAAGCGCCAGTACCAGGCAATTAAAGCCGCTTTGAAAAAAGCCGGCCAGCAGTGGTGTGTTCTTGACCATGCCCAGACTGTAAATGCCGGCATAAATGAATAATATTTGTACGTATAGCGGGGTGCCGCGAAAAACGTAGCTGAAAAACCAAAGTGGCCAGGCTAGCCAGCGCCTGCTGGAGACCCGGCCGATTGCCAGCAGCATGGCGATAAAAAACCCCATGCCAACCGATAACACCAGCAGCCATAAGGTAACCGCCACGCCCGAGAGGGCACCATTATTTTCGTAGAGGTAGGCGCGCCAGAACTGCTCGATTACGTCTACCATAGGGATACCTTGCGTACGCCCACGTTATAACGCTTATCGAGCCAGTAAAATATGCCGTTAGAGAGGGTCGTAAGCGCCAGATAGATCAGGCCGGTTATGCTGATAAAAAAGAACACCTTAAAGGTGACGTTACCGGCGTCCTGGGCGACTTTGACGACATCGGTCAGGCCAATCAGAGAAACCAGCGCGGTGGACTTGAGCAAAACCTGCCAGTTATTGCCCAGCCCAGGTAATGCGTGGCGCATCATTTGTGGAAATAGTACCCGCCGGAATACCTGCATGCGACTCATGCCGTAGGCGGTGGCCGATTCAAGCTGGCCGTGGGGTACGGCCATGAAAGCGCCGCGAAAGGTTTCAGCAAAATAAGCCCCGTAGATAAAACCCAGGGTAATGACGCCAGCGGCAAAAGGGTCTATGTCTATGGGATTGAAGTCAAAAAAATCGGTAATTTCGTTCAGGTAAATCTGGATACTGAAAAATATCAGCAACATTAATACCAGGTCGGGCACACCCCGGATGAGGGTGGTGTATGTGGCGGCCAGCAGGCGCGCCAGGCGGTTGCTGGAAAGCTTGGCGCTGGCGCCCAGCAGCCCCAGCGCAATCGCGACGCTTAGCGACAGGATTGCCAGCTGGATGGTGACCCAGGTGCCAGCCAGTAGTAAAGGGCCATAGCCTTCAAGCAGCATGTTCAGGCCGGCTCTTGTGACAAGCGCTGCACGTCGTCGGCCTGATCTAATCGGCCTGTTTGGGGAAGCTTATGCCGCCTGCGGGAAAATACTTTGCCGCGTAGCCCTGAATCGTGCCGTCAGCCAGCATCGACTCCAGTGCGGCGTCGATCTCGGCCTTGAGTTTGTTGCCTTTGCGCATACCCATGGCGATAGGTTCGTTGAAAATATCTACATCCAGGGTCATGGGAGAAAGCTCATAATCCGCGCCTTCGGGCTTATCCAGAAAGCCATCGACCGCGGTGGGGGCTTCCTGGAACGTGGCGTCGAGCCGGCCGGCGGCGACGTCAACAAAGGCGTTGGTATAGCTGGGATAAGAAATAACCTGCACGCCGTTGGGGGCCCACTCTTTATTGGCGTAAGACTCCATGGTGGTGCCTTGCTGCACGCCCACGCGCTTGCCCTTGAGCGACTCGGCCGTAGGTTCGAGGCCGCTGCCCTTTTTTACCATTAGCTTAACCGGCACTATATATAACGGAGTGGTGAAGTCTATAACCTTTTTGCGTGCTGCGGTTGCGGTCATGGTTGAATTGGCAAGGTCAAACTTGCGCGCTTGCAGGCCGGGAATAAGACTATCAAAAGATTGGTCGATCCAGACGCACTTGCGCTCAAGTCTTTGACACAGCTCGTTGCCTATGTCTATGTCAAAACCTTCGAGTTGGCCGTTGGGGTTGCGGTACTCAAAGGGTGCGTAGCCAGCCTCGGTGGCAATCTTCAGCTCGGGTTGATCGGCGGCCATGGCTGAAGCTGCGAATAAGCTGGTTGTCAAAAAAATGATGCGGCTAAAAGTCCTTGGTTTCATCTTTTCCTCCTGTAAGCCGTGATCTTAACTCAAACTGAATACTGAGCATATGCGCGCATGTGGTAATGTTAAATGTTTGCTAGCGTACTGCTGAGATTGGAAATGAAAAAAACTTTGCTTCTGGTGGATGGTTCAAGCTACCTGTATCGGGCTTATCACGCCATGCCGGATTTACGCAACGCCAGGGGTGAGCCCACAGGGGCCATATACGGTGTGATTGCCATGTTGCGCAAGTTTTTGGTGGATTATAAAGACGTAGCCACCCACGCGGCCTGTGTTTTCGATGCGCCTGGGGGCTCTTTTCGTGAGCAGATTTACCCCCAGTACAAGGCTAACCGGCCTGCCATGCCAGATGATTTGCGCAATCAGATCGGGCCCATCCACGCGGCGGCGGCGGCGCTGGGCTATAGCGTCATCAACCAGGCGGGCGTCGAAGCCGACGATGTGATCGGCACCCTGGCAAAACAGGCCAGCGAGCAGGGTTTTCACACCATAATCTCAACCGGTGACAAGGATTTGGCCCAATTGGTCAATGATAAGGTCGAGCTTATTAACACCATGTCCAACGAACGCCAGGACCGTGCGGGTGTAATGCAAAAATTTGGCGTCGGTCCCGAGCAGATAATAGACTTTCTCATGCTTACGGGTGATGCCGTCGATAATGTACCCGGGGTGCCAAAGGTTGGGCCGAAAACAGCCGCCAAGTGGCTCAACCAGTATGGCAGTCTGGAAGCCTTGATTGAGCACGCGGATGAAATCAAGGGTGTGGTTGGCAATAACCTCAGGCAATCAATCGAGCAGTTTGAGCTTAGCCGTCATCTACTTACCATAAAGCTGGACTGCGATATTCCAGCGCAGCATCAGGTCGCGGCCTTAAGCTTGCAACAGCCCGACCATGCTGCCTTGATCAATTTGTATGAAGAGTACGGTTTTCGCAGCTGGCTGCGTGAAGAAACCGGCGAGAAGCACCGTATACCGGCGCAGGATGGCCGTGTCGAGGCCGATTTGCCGCCCGAGCCCGAGTCCCTGAGCTACGTGACCATACTTACGGCCCAACAGCTGGCTGAGTGGCTGGCGCGGATACAGGCCGCCGAGCTGGTGGCCATGGATACCGAAACCACCAGTCTGGATCCAATGCAGGCGCGCCTGGTGGGCATATCCCTGGCCTGCCAGGCGGGCCACGCGGCCTATATCCCGGTGGGGCATCTGGCACCCGCTACGCCGGTGCAGTTAGAGCTGGATTACGTCCTGCAAACCTTACGCCCCTGGCTGGAAGATACCGCCCGTGCCAAGCTGCTGCACAATGCCAAGTACGATGCGCATGTTTTTGCCAATTACGGCATACGGCTCAAGGGTATCGCCCACGACACCATGTTGCAGGCCTACGTGCTGCAATCAAACCGGCGTGTTAATTTACAGGACTTATGCCAGCAATGGCTTGGTTTGGCCGGGGTCAGCTACGAGGATTTGTGCGGCAAAGGTGCTCGACAAATCAGCTTCGCCGACGTGGAGCTGGAACAGGCCGCCCATTACGCCGCCGAGGACGCCGATTACACGTTACGCTTACACCAGGTTTTGCTGCCGCAGATCCAGGCCGATGCTGGCTTGCAGCGTATTTATCAGCTGGAGCTGCAATGCTCGGAAGTTTTAACCCGTATAGAGCGCAATGGGGTCGCCATAGATGCCCAGGCGCTAGCGACCCAAAGCATGCAGTTGGGGCGCCAGATGCTGGCGCTCGAAAGCCAGGCATACGAGCTGGCCGGTCAGCCATTTAATCTTAACTCGCCCAAGCAGCTGGGCGAAATCATGTTTGTGCAAATGGGTTTGCCGGTAATCCGCAAAACGGCAAGCGGTGCGCCCTCAACCGACGAGGACGTACTGACCCAGCTATCCGCCGATTACCCTTTGCCTAAGCTGCTGCTGCAGTACCGCGGCCTGGCCAAGCTAAAGTCCACGTATACCGATAAGCTGCCGCGCATGATAAATGCTGCTACCGGTCGGGTGCATACGCGCTACTCCCAGGCTGCGGTGGTAACCGGACGGCTGGCCTCCTCGGACCCCAATTTACAGAACATACCGGTGCGCACCGCAGAAGGACGACGCGTGCGTGATGCCTTTGTGGCCAGTCAGGGACAAATAGTATCGGCGGACTATTCACAAATCGAATTGCGTGTCATGGCGCACGTCTCCAATGACGCCAACATGATTGCGGCCTTTGAGCATGGTATGGACATCCATAGGGCGACGGCGGCAGAAATCTTTAACCTGGAGCCGGAGGCGGTTGACGCCGAGCACCGGCGGGCGGCCAAGGCGATTAACTTTGGCCTGATCTACGGCATGGGTGAGTTTGGCCTGGCCAATAATCTTGGTATTACGCGGGCCGCAGCCAAGGCATATATTGATCGTTATTTTATGCGCTATCCAGGCGTGGCCAGGTATATGCAGGAGATCCGTGAGCTGGCCCGCAGCCAGGGCTATGTAGAGACCATATTCGGGCGGCGTATTCACTACCCCGAGCTGGTAAACGCCAAGGGTGCCAGGGCTGCGGCAGCCGAGCGTGCGGCCATCAATGCGCCGATACAGGGCAGTGCCGCCGACCTGATCAAAATGGCCATGGTAGCCGTGCAAGGCTGGCTGGATGAGCAGCAATTGCAAAGCCTGATGGTAATGCAGGTGCACGACGAACTGGTTTTTGATGCCAGCGCTCAAGAGGTGGATTTATTGCGTGCCGAGGTGCCTAAAATCATGGCCGCAGTGGCCCAATTAAGCGTACCGCTGGTTGCCGATGTCGGTGTAGGCGCCAACTGGGGGCAAGCCCATTAGGGCAGCTGTTACAAGCAGGTGGCTTAATCGCTGGGGCGCAGGCGGTTGGGCAAGAGCTCGCCGTGGCGAGCCAGGATCGGGTAGGCGGCGGCGTTGACCAGGTACGAGTTAACCCCGCCGGCATCGCGCAGTACTTCCAGATAAAAAGCGCCGGTGTCAGCCGCGTCTTGCAAGCCGGCCTTGATGCGCTCTATGTTATGGCGCGCCGCCTTGTCTTCGAGGCTGCGGAAATGATCTTTTTCAAAGGCTAGTGCGCGCGCCATCGAGCGGTCGCTGGAGACGAAAATGGTAGACGCTTTGCGCAAATTATTTTGCAGGCGCGCAAACACCTCTATCAACTCTGACTTTTGCTCGGGTTCGAGTGACCAGCGCGCGTGCTGTAAGCGCGTGGCGTTGCTTAACAGACTGGTGCCCGAGACGCTGGCGGCGTGGGCCATATTGGATGAAAAAGCCAGAATTGATTTTAAATGCTGTTGGTCAGCCGCGCTTAAGGACTCCTCATCCTGAGTGGCCAGGTAGGTTGTAATGGCCTGATCCAGCTTGATAATGGTGCTGTTGGTATAACTGGCCTGGCCAGCTGCGGGGATGTCGGCATATAACAGGGCGCGTTCGGTCAGACGCAGCGACTCACGCAGCAGGTCAGTCAGACGCAGGGCTTCGCGGGCAGCCTGCGCTAGCGCAATAGCCGGTACTTCGTGGGCCGATTCATCCAGATATTGAGGTTGGGCAGGGTCGTGCGGGTCGATACGGGTGGGCAAAATGTGCTGTAGCAGGCGTGCGTAGGATGCCAGTATAGGCATGAAGATGGCCGCTATCACCAGGTTGAACAGCAGATGAAAGTTGGCTACGCTGTGGGATGGATCAGAGCCTATAAAAGCCATGATATTGTCGGCCCACGGCAATAGCCCCAGGGCTAACAGGCAGCCAACTACCCTGGTACCGAGGTTGCCAATCGGTAAGCGCCTCGACGATGGGTTGCTGTTGTGGCCGCCTTCGAGTACCGGGTTAATCGCCGTACCCAGGTTGGCGCCCAGCACCAGGGTATAGGCCAAAGCAGGGTGGGCCAGCTCGTGGTGTGAGAGCGACATAATCAGGATTACGACAGCGACGCTGGAGTGCGAGGCCCAGGCGAGTGCAGTGCCGGTAATCAGGGCCAGCAGGGGCATATCCGCCAATACTTGCAAGGCGCCACCAAGCATGGGGGCATTTTGCAACGGCTCGAACATATTAACCAGCTGGTGCAAGGCCAGTAGCAACAGCCCCAGGCCCGTAAGGGCGCGACCCAGATCGCGCGTGCGCCCAGGCTGGTAATGGCGAAACATCCACACACCCACCAGAATAAAAGCTGGGGCCAGCTGTGATGGGTTAAAGGATAGCGCCTGGACTATAAGCGTAGTACCGACGTTGGCGCCCAGCATGGCGGCCAGGCCAGGCATTAAGGAAACTACCCCGTCGACCGCAAAAGCCGTGATCATCAATCCGGTAGCAGTACTGCTCTGGATGGCGGCGGTGATGAGCAAGCCGGTGCCAAAGGCGCGGCCGCGCGAGCCCATGGCGCGCCCCATCCAGTGGCCCAGGGCTTTGCCAAAGGCGCGCTGGACGCCGGTTTGTACCATGTAAACCCCCCACAGTAACAGGGCTACATAACCTGCAAAACCGATGAATACCTGAAATTCGCGCATTAACTGGATCGTAAGGCCTGGATACGTTTTTCAATGGGGGGGTGGGAAGCAAACAGCGCGCCCAGACCGGCGCCGGTAATGCCAAAGGCAGCCAGCGCTTTGGGCAGCTCGCCGGCCTGTACGCCACCGAGGCGCGCCAGGGCTTTTATCATGGGCTCACTGGCGCCAAGTAAGTGGGCCGAACCAGCATCGGCGCGGTACTCACGCTGGCGCGAAAACCAGGCCACTATTATGGAAGCCAATATACCGAAAAGGATTTCACACACTATCACGCTGGCGTAATAGCCCATACCAACGCCGCGTTCATTTTTAAGCAAGACGCGATCGACAAAATAACCTGCCAGTCGCGAGAGGAAAATGACAAAGGTATTAACTACTCCCTGGATCAGGGTGAGCGTCACCATATCGCCATTGGCTACGTGTGAAACTTCGTGGCCAAGCACGGCGGTTATCTCTTCTTGCGTCATGGACGACAGCAGTCCGGTAGACACGGCAACCAAGGCATTATTGCGGAAAGCTCCAGTAGCAAAAGCGTTGGGTGCGCCTTCATAAATAGCTACTTCGGGCCGGCCTATACCAGCCCGGTCGGCCAATTGGTGCACCGTATCCACCAGCCAGGCCTCGTGTTGATTGCGCGGTGCCTGGGGGTCGATGACGTGCGCGCCGGTGCTGGTCTTGGCCATCCACTTACTGATCAACAAGGAGATGAATGAGCCGCTAAAGCCTATTACTGCGGCAAATATCAGCAGCGAGTACGGGTCTATGCCGTTGGCTGTGAGGTAGTGGCCTACGCCAAACAGGCTCATGACAATATTTAAAACCACGATAACCGCAAGGTTGGTGGCCAAAAACAGGAAAATCCTTTTCATTTAATATATCTGTAAAAATAATGCTGCACGCTGCAGAGAGTATAGTATCGGATTTTAGTCCATAGCTGCCCCTTAGATAGTGTCGGGCGGCTGTCTTTTCAAGTTCTGCCGCGTATTGTCATAAAACTGGAGACGCATATGAGCCAAATACTGATTCAGGCCGAAGAGCTGTTGCCCTTGCTGGGTAAGCCTGGGGTTTTGATCTTTGACGTACGCCACGATCTTGGCGATCACGGCGCGGGCTACAAAAATTATTTGGCGGGTCATATTCCGGGTGCTTTATTCCTGGACCACGAAACCCAGCTGAGCGCGGCGCGTACCGGCAAGAATGGCCGTCACCCATTGCCGCAGCGTGAGGATTTTGCCGTGTTGATGCGCACCCAGGGCATGACAGCCAGGACCCAGGTGGTGGTGTATGACGCCGCCAACAGCTGCATGGCGGCACATTTGTGGTGGATGCTGCGCTGGCTCGGGCATACCAATGTAATGGTGCTGGATGGCGGCCTGGCCGCCTGGCAAGCTGCCGGCGCTGCGCTTGAAAGCGGTCCGCGCAGCCCGGCTCTAAGCGAGGCCCAGGCTTTGCAGGGGCTGGTCTTGAGCGGCAAGTCGGCGATGCCTACGGTCGACGCCAACGCCGTTGTGGCCAACCTGGATAGTGGCGTATTCACTATCCTGGACGCCCGTGGCAGCGCGCGCTTTAGCGGTGCCAGCGAGCCCCTCGATCCGGTGGCCGGCCATATTTCCGGTGCCTTGAACCGGCCGTTTGAAAATAATCTCACGGCAAATAATTTTTTTAAACCAGCCACGGTATTGCAGCGTGAGTTTCAAGACCTGCTGGGCGCGAGGCGTAGTGCCGCCGTGGTGCACCAATGCGGCTCCGGTATCTCGGCCTGTCATAATTTGTTTGCCATGGAGCTGGCTGGTTTATACGGCTCGGCTCTTTATCCCGGCTCCTGGAGTGAATGGTGTAGTGACCCCAGCCGTCCGGTAGCACGCGGCGATGCTTAACTCATACAAGGTGTAAATTTCGTGGTGCAGGAAAGCTTTAACGCCTGGCTGCAAGGCATTGTGCAGCGTAATACCGAAGCGCTTGATGCCGCACTGCCGGTCGTGGATGGCCATTCACGCTTGCATGAGGCTATGCGCTACGCCGCTTTGGGTCCAGGTAAGCGGGTCCGTGCCGCTTTGGTGTATGCCGCTGGCTTGGCGGGCCGCTCTGGCGGGCGTAGCCTGGATGCACTTAATTATGCTTTGGATGGCGCTGCGGTAGCGGTTGAGCTGGTGCATGCGTATTCTCTGGTGCACGACGATTTGCCGTGTATGGATGATGACGCTATGCGTCGTGGCCGGCCCACCTTGCATAAGTACTTTGCCGATGAGGCACTGGCCATGTTGGCGGGCGATGCCTTGCAGGCGGCTGCTTTTGAGGCCTTAAGCCAAATGCCGATCGCCCCGGCTCTGACGGTGCAGGCCGTGCAGATTCTGGCGCGTGCTGCCGGTAGCCAAGGTATGGTAGGGGGTCAGGCCATAGATTGCGCCAGCGTTGGCAAGACGCTGGATATGGCCGAGCTGCGCACTATGCATAGCCTGAAAACCGGTGCATTATTGCAAGCCAGCGTGTTACTCGGTGGCGTGGTAGCGGGGGCCAGCTCTACGGTCAGGGCCGGGCTGGAGGGCTATGCTGGCGCTATCGGGCTGGCTTTTCAGGTGGTAGATGACATACTCGATGTAACGGGCGATCTAACGACCCTGGGTAAGACTCCTGGCAAGGACGCCGCTAGCTGCAAGCCCACTTATGTGTCCTTGCTTGGTTTAGAGGGCGCGCGGGCGCTGTTGCACGATTTGCACGCGCAGGCCGAGCTGGCGTTACTGCCTTTGGGAGCCAAGGCCCAGCGTTTGCGTGAGCTGGGGCAATTCATAAGCGCGCGTACCCATTAAAATGGCGTAAGTCGTAAAATACAGCACATGATGGATAATTTACTGAACAGTATCCAGTCGCCGGAGGATTTGCGCCAGCTGGACAGCAAGGATTTAAAGCCATTGGCCGAGCAACTGCGCGGTTTTGTGCTTGAGTCTGTGGCCCGCACGGGCGGTCACTTGTCTTCCAACCTTGGCGTGGTGGAACTTACCCTGGCTTTACATTACGTATTTGATACGCCCAACGACAGAATCGTTTGGGACGTTGGCCATCAGTCATATCCGCACAAAATTCTCACAGGCCGGCGCGCACAAATGGCGGGCTTGCGGCAATGGGATGGTATCTCTGGTTTTCCCAGGCGTTGTGAATCGCCCTACGACGCCTTTGGTACAGCGCATTCATCCACCTCCATTTCGGCAGCCTTGGGTATGGCCGTGGGGGCGCGTAATGCCGGTCTGGTCAGGCGCCAGCACATAGCCGTAATCGGCGACGGCGCGATGACTGCTGGCATGGCTTTTGAAGCATTGAATAACGCTGGTGTGGTGCCCAATATCAATTTATTGGTCATACTGAACGATAACGATATGTCGATTTCGCCTCCAGTGGGGGCGCTTAATTATTATTTTGCCCGCCTGTTGTCGGGCCAGTTTTATGCCCGTGCGCGCAATATGGGCAAGGCCGTTTTGCAGCACGTGCCACCCGCACTGGCGCTGGCGCGCAAGCTCGAAGGTCACGCCAAGGGCATGCTTAGCCCGGCTACGTTGTTTGAAGAGTTGGGTTTCAATTACATGGGCCCGATCGACGGACATGATTTGGAAGCCTTGTTACCCACTCTCGAAAACCTCAAAAAATTAGGTGGCCTGCAGTTTTTACACGTGGTAACCAAAAAAGGCCAGGGCTATAAGCTGGCCGAGGCCGATCCCGTGTTGTATCACGGGCCGGGCAGCTTCAACCCGGATGTTGGCATCCAAAAAACCAGCAAAGTCGGCAAACGTACGTTCACCCAAGTGTTTGGCACCTGGTTGTGCGACATGGCCGCGGCCGATGAGCGCTTAATAGGGATTACGCCGGCCATGCGCGAGGGCAGCGGTTTGGTGGAGTTCGAGCGGCGTTACCCGCAGCGCTATTTTGACGTCGGCATCGCCGAGCAGCACGCGGTTACCTTTGCCGCCGGTCTGGCGTGTGAGGCTTGCAAGCCAGTGGTTGCCATTTACTCGACGTTTTTACAGCGCGGTTACGATCAGCTGATTCACGATGTTGCCTTGCAGGATCTGGACGTTACTTTTGCGCTCGATCGGGCTGGTATCGTTGGCGCCGATGGCGCCACGCACGCCGGTAACTACGACATTGCCTTTTTACGTTGTGTGCCAAATATGGTGGTAGCTACGCCTTCTGATGAGCACGAAGCGCGGCTACTACTGAATACCTGTTACCTGCATCCGGGCCCTGCTGCGGTGCGTTATCCGCGTGGTGCGGGGGCCGGGGCCGAGCCGGGTAGTAGTCTTGAACCGGTACCTATAGGGCAGGCGCTGGTGCGCAGGTCGGGCAAGCAAACCGCCATCCTGGTGTTTGGTACGCTTTTGCCAGAGGCTATGCAGGCGGCGCAAAACCTGGATGCAAGCCTGGTTGATATGCGTTTCGTCAAGCCCATAGATGGCCAGTTGCTGGAGCGTCTGGCGCAGAATCATACGCTGTTTGTTAGCATAGAAGAGGCCGCCATAATGGGTGGTGCCGGCAGCGCAGTAAGCGAGTACCTGAATCAGGCTGGTATAGTTGTGCCCTTATTGCAGCTGGGTTTGCCCGACGAGTTTATAGATCATGGCGAGCAAAAAGCCATACTTGCGCATGTCGGTTTAAGCGCTGCGGGGATTGAGTCATCGATAAGAACACGTTTACAGGGGTTGAATTGAATACGGTAAAAGACTTGGGTCTTGCGGGTATGCCGGATGTACAAAGTGGCTATGATCAGCGTGACATGCCGATACAGCGCGTGGGCGTGCGCGGCTTGCGTTATCCTGTGCTGATCGCCGGTCAGCAACAGGCCCAGCCCAGTGTGGCTGATGTGGAGATGACGATTGCCTTGTCTGCACAGGAGAAGGGCACGCACATGTCACGTTTTGTAAAGCTGCTCGATGACTACCGTAATCAGGCCTTAAGCCCGCATGATTTGGCCGCCATGGCTAATAATATGCTGAAGCTATTACAGGCTGAAGAGGGTGATATCAAGTTGCAATTCACTTACTTTATGCAAAAATATGCGCCCGTATCCGGTCAGGCCAGCTTAATGGATTATCAGCTGGGCTGGCAGGCCAAGGCCCGGCTTGGTCAGCCGGTTAGCTTTACCCTGACGGCGCAGGTGCCGGTTACCAGCCTGTGTCCGTGTTCCAAAGCCATATCCCAGTACGGTGCGCATAATCAAAGGTCTTGTGTCAGCGTCAGCCTGCATTTCAGTGGCGCACCGAGTATCGGTCAGGATGAGCTCATACGCCTGGTAGAATCCCAGGCCTCTTGTGAGTTATGGGGCTTGCTAAAGCGTAGCGACGAGAAATACGTTACCGAACGCGCTTACGAAAACCCCAAATTTGTTGAAGATCTGGTGCGTGATGTGGCTGGCGCCCTGAAAAAACTGCCCGGCTTGTTAGGCTATAAGGTAGAAGCTGAAAACTTTGAATCGATTCATAATCATTCCGCCTACGCCATGGTTTGCGCTTAGTTTTTAATAAGGCGCTGTGCCTAAATTAAAACAAATCGTGTTAGAATGGCGGGTTACTTGCCCGAATAGATAAGCTTACCTTAAGGTTTGGGATGCTATCGGGCTGTCTGTCTTTAAACAACTGCAGATATCCAGGAGTTAAAAATATGCGTCACTACGAGGTAGTGCTTATCGTGCACCCCGATCAAAGCGAGCAGGTGCCCGCCATGATCGAACGTTATCAAGCCATGATAACGGCCCAGGAAGGCAAAATTCACAGGCTCGAAGACTGGGGCCGCCGGCAATTGGCTTACCCCATCCAGAAGCTCGTGAAAGCCCATTACGTATGCTTCAATATAGAGTGCGGCCAAGCCGCCCTGGATGAGCTGGAGCATTCGCTGCGCTACAACGATGCCATCTTGCGCTACCTGTTCATCAAAACCAAAGAAGCCCATACCGAGCCGTCGCTGATGATGAAGTCGGTAGAGCGTGAGGAAGCCCGCAAAGCTACGGCCGACTCAGCCAACGCTTAAGACGGTGTGCGAATCTACTAACCAGGTACGGCTTACGGCCCAGGTAGTAGCTTTGGACCCCTTGCGTTATACCCCGGCAGGTATACCCCTGTTACGTTTGCAGTTGGCCCATGATGGGCAGTTAGTCGATCACGGCCAGCCACGCAAGCTTAGCTTTGGTATCAGCGCCGTAGCCAGCGGGCCTTTGGCCCAGCGCCTGGCAGACACACAGGCGGGGCAGTGCATGCACTTCACCGGCTATTTGGCGGCCCAGGCTTTAGGTTCCAAATATTTGGTTTTGCACATACAGCAAGCCCAGTTAGCAAACTAATACGATAGGCAAATAGATTATGTCAAGCTTTAGAAAACCCAGAGAAAAACGTAAATTCGGTCAACAAAATCCACTTTTCAAGCGGCGCAAGTTTTGCCGCTTTACAGCGGCCAATGTCAAGGAAATAGATTACAAGGATCTGGATACCTTGCGCGATTTCATCCAGGAAAACGGCAAAATAATTCCAGCCCGTCTAACCGGTACCAAGGCGCATTACCAGCGTCAATTGGATACAGCCATTAAGCGTGCCCGTTTTCTGGCGTTGTTGCCTTATACCGATAACCATCAATAGGGTCACAGGTCATGCAAGTTATTCTGCTAGAAAAAGTTTACAACCTTGGCAATCTGGGTGATGTAGTGCGCGTGCGCGACGGCTATGCGCGTAATTACCTGATTCCCCAAAAGATCGCCAAACGTGCTACCGCTGCGGCCATGGAAGAGTTCGCTGCGCGGCGTGCCGAGCTGGAACAACAGCAAGCCGACAAACAGGCTGCAGCCCAGGCCTTGGCCGAAAAGCTCAACGGCTTTGCCCTGCTGATCGGCCAGAAGGCCGGGGTAGATGGCCGTCTGTTTGGTTCAGTTACCAATATGGATATAGCCCGGGCGCTGCAAGAAGCTGGCTTTAACGACGTGCTCAAAGCGCACGTGCGTATGCCCGATGGGGCTATCAAAGCCGTAGGCGAGTATCCCATACAGGTTGCTTTGCAAGCCGACGTACTGGCTGATATAAATCTGACGGTACAGGGCGAGATGGCCTAAGGGTCAGAGCAAAACCGCTTGTGTCAGCCGATACCGATGCGCCATTAGATTATCTGCGCGTACCTCCTCACTCCATCGAGGCCGAGCAATCGGTGCTGGGGGGGCTACTGCTCGATAATGCTGCTTATGACCGCATCGCCGATGTGCTGGCAGACGATGATTTTTATCGCTTTGATCATCGTTTGATATGGCAGCATATAACGCGTCTGGTAGGTTTGGCGCGTCCGGCTGACGTAATTACGGTACTTGAATCACTCGAAAGCGCCGGCAAGGCCGATGATGCCGGCGGCCTGCAATACCTTAATGCGCTGGCGCACAATACGCCCTCGGCCGCCAATATCAGGCGCTACGCCGAGATAGTGCGCGAGCGCGCCATGCTGCGCAAACTGGTTACGGTAGCCGATGATATTGCTACCGCGGCTTTTAACCCGCAAGGCAAGGAGGCGCGCCAGATTCTCGACGAAGCCGAGTCGCGTGTATTCCAAATCGCCCAAGAGGGCGCGCGTGGCGGTGCTGGTTTTCAGGAAATCCGCCCCTTGCTGGCGCAAGTCATACAGCGTATAGACGAGCTCTACCATCGTGAGGGCGATTCCGACGTCACTGGCATACCAACCGGCTTTAACGACCTAGACCGTATGACCTCGGGTTTGCAGGCCGGCGATTTGATAATCGTGGCTGGCCGGCCTTCCATGGGTAAAACTTCCCTGGCCATGAACATAGCCGAGCACGTGGCCATAGATCAGGGTTTACCGGTGGCGGTATTCTCCATGGAAATGGGCGCGGTGCAGCTGGCCATGCGCATGATCGGCTCGGTGGGTATGCTGGATCAGCACCGTATGCGTACCGGCAAGCTCAAGGATGACGATTGGCCACGTCTGACGCACGCGGTAGAAAAGGCCGAAGAAGCACAGATATATATTGATGAAACGCCCGCCATGAACTCCATGGAGGTACGCGCCCGGGCGCGTCGTCTGGCACGCCAGTGTGGCCAGCTGGGTCTGATCGTAATCGACTACCTGCAGCTTATGTCGGCTAATAGTTCAGGTGAAAACCGTGCTACCGAGATTTCGGAAATCAGTCGCTCTTTAAAAAGCCTGGCCAAAGAGTTGAATTGCCCGGTGGTGGCCTTATCGCAGTTAAACCGTAGCCTGGAGCAACGTCCCAACAAACGCCCGGTTATGAGCGATTTGCGCGAGTCGGGCGCGATTGAACAAGACGCCGACGTAATTATTTTTATTTATCGTGACGAGGTTTACAACCCTGATTCTGCCGATAAAGGGGTAGCCGAAATCATCATAGGTAAGCAGCGTAATGGCCCTATAGGCACGGTACGCCTGACCTTCCAGGGCGCGAGTACCAAATTTCTTAATTATTCGGCAGGCATATAGCCCTGGCCGGCGCTTAATTCAAGCGCCATGTTTATTGCCGCCAGCAAAGAATCTGGCTTGGCGATACCTTTACCTGCTATGTCGTAAGCCGTGCCGTGATCGACGCTGGTGCGTATGAATGGCAGGCCAACCGTAACGTTGACGCCAGCGTCCAAACCCAGATATTTAACCGGTATCAGCCCTTGATCGTGGTATTGCGCCACCACGATGTCAAATTCACCCTGCCTGGCCCGCATAAAAACCGTATCGCCGGGCCACGGCCCCGAGGCGTCGATGCCTTCCTGTTGAGCCAGCGCTATAGCGGGCGCTATATGACGCGCCTCTTCATCGCCAAAGGCACCATCCTCACCAGCATGTGGGTTGAGGCCGGCGACCGCAATGCGGGGCCGCTCAATGCCCGCCTGCTGGCAGGCCAGCTGGGCCAGACGTATGGCTTTGAGCTCGGCGCGCACGTTTATGGCTTTGGGTACATCGGCCAGGGCTATGTGTATGCTTACCAGTATTACGCGCAGCTCGTTGTTGGCCAGCATCATGGCGTAATCCCTGGTCTCGGTAAGCTTGGCCAGAATTTCGGTATGGCCTGGCTGCGTGATACCGGCGGCTTGCAGGGCGGCTTTATTAAGTGGTGCGGTAACTATGGCGCGTAGCAAGCCAGCCTGCGCGTGCTCTATGGCCTGGCGTAAAAATTGATAGGCGGCCATACCGGCCATAGGGTTGAGCTCGCCCCAGGGGATGGCCGGCAGCGGTGCCCAGTCGTTTATTACCAGCAAATCGTGCACGGCCTGGCTGGTAATTTGTGGCTGATTTGCCGCGAGCCAGGCGGCATCTATGGAGTGCAGGGCTATTTTGTCCTGGAGCCCGAGTTCCTGGGCGCTGCGCTTGAGTACGCCAAAATCGCCATATACCACGCACGGATAAGGCCAGCCCTGGGCTGCGAGCCGTACAATAAGCTCGGGCCCGATACCGGCGGCATCACCCATGGTTATGCCCAAAGGGGCCAAGCAGGTCGGCCCGGCATGGTGGGGCTTATAAGGCGTCGCTGGCATAGTCGGCCAGGCGCGAGCGTTCGCCGCGCTGCAAGGTTACGTGACCAGCGTGTGGCCAGCCTTTGAAACGGTCCACCACATAGCTCAGGCCCGAGCTGCCTTCGGTGAGGTAGGGCGTGTCAATTTGCGCCAGATTGCCCAGGCAAACAATTTTAGTGCCTGGGCCAGCGCGGGTTATCAGGGTTTTCATTTGTTTAGGGGTAATGTTTTGCGCTTCGTCGATAATCAGGAACTTGTTCAAAAAAGTGCGTCCACGCATAAAACTAAGCGACTTGACCTTAATGCGCGCCCGAATCAACTCCATGGCCGGGCTGCGGCTCCAATCCTGATTGCTGGCGCTACTTGTGCTTAGGGCCTGATTGCGTGCGGCGCCCTGGTGCAAGACCTCCAGGTTGTCTTCTAGTGCTCCCATCCAGGGCAGCATTTTTTCCTCTTCGGTGCCCGGTAAAAAGCCTATGTCATCGCCCACCGAGACGGTGGCGCGGGTGATAATTATCTCGTTATAGCGCTTGGTTTCGAATATCTGCGCTAAACCACTGGCCAGAGCCAGTAAGGTTTTGCCGGTGCCGGCCTGGCCTAGCAGGGAGACGAAATCTATATCTGGATTCATTAACAGGTTGAGTGCGAAATTTTGCTCGCGGTTGCGCGCCACAACCCCCCACACGCTGTTTTTGGCATGGCTGTAATCACGTATCGTGGCGATTACCGCACCCTTGGCGCTCAGCTCGCGTACCTGGGCGTAAAGTGGCAGCTCGCCTTCGTGATAAATGAATTGGTTGACGGCAAACTGGCTGCATAGAGGGCCTTGCAGACGGTACCAGGTAAGGCCGGCCTCTTGCCATGATTCGATATTCTTGCTGTGTTTGAGCCAGAAATTATCTGGCAGCTTGAGTAAGCCTTCGTAGAGCAGGTCGGAGTCATCGATGGCGTGATCGTGCAGGTAATCCTCGGCGGCCAGCCCCAGGGCCCTGGCCTTCAAGCGCATGTTTATGTCTTTTGAGACCAGCACCACATTGCGTTTGGCCTGCTCTTGTTTGAGGCTATGGACTACGGTAAGAATTATATTGTCGGCCTTGCCCACGGGTATTTTGATGGGCAAGTCGGTCTGCAGTTGGGTGATCTGGAAGTGCAAGTCGCCCAAGGCGTCCATATTGCCGATAGCGTCCAGGCGCACCCCCTTGGCCAGGCTGGTATCGCTTACCAGTTCGTCCAGATAGCGGCTTACCTGACGGGCGTTACGGGCTATTTCAGACATGCCTTTTTTTTGGTGATCGAGTTCTTCCAGCACTATCATGGGCAAGAAAATATCGTGTTCGGCAAACCTGAATAGCGCACTGGGATCGTGCAATAAAACATTGGTGTCAAGCACAAACAGCTTGCGTCTGCTTGCCGGCAGGCGCTTTGGTTTGGGCTTGGGTTTGGGCCTATGGGCTGTTGGCTCCAGCGCCTTGGGTGGATCTGTGCGTGCCTGCCTGGGCGGTGTTACAGGCGCGCTAACTACGCCAATTTCTACATGGTCGCCCATTTTGCTGGGCGCTTTTGGCAATGGCATCTAAACCCCTGTTTAAGTAAATGCAAAATCCAGATTCATAACCTGGCCAGATAAAAGCTTAGGGTGCAAGTTTTTGTGCCGCTTGCAAGACTTCTTGAGCGTGTTCCGGCACCTTAACCTTGCGCCATTGCTGTACCAGCAAGCCTTTGGCGTCCACCAAAAATGTGCTGCGCTCGATGCCGCGTACCTGCTTGCCGTACATGTTTTTATTTTTCATCACCCCAAACTGATTACAAATGGTTTCGTCCGGGTCGGCAACTAATGGAAAAGGCAGTTGCTGTTTTTCAGCAAATTTTTCGTGTGACTTTAAAGTATCGCGCGAAATGCCTATTACGGCACAAGAAATTTTTTGAAACTCTTGGTACAGGTCGCGAAAGTCCTGGGCCTCGGTGGTGCAGCCAGGGGTATTGTCGCGTGGGTAAAAATAGAATACAAAGGGCTTGCCAAGCAGTGCGGTGCTATCAAAGTCACCGTGGGTGGAGGGCCCTTGCACGCGTGGGAATTTTTGACCTGGCTCTAGCTCCACGGGATTGCTCTGACTCATTTATGCTCCTAATAATAGTACTGCCAGTACGCGGCGCTCTTCTGCCATCAGAATGTTATAGGTGCGCGCTGCGGCTGGCGTGCTCATAACCTCTACGCCTACGCCTAGACCCAGTAGTGGGGTTGTTATGGCTGGGTTAAGAAAAATCTGCCGGGTGCCGGTGCCAATAATAAGCACTTCGGGGGCTTCAGTGGGTAAAACCAGACTGGGCTGGTCGTTAAAAAAGGCCATTGGATCCTGGCTTTTTTGCACCCCAAGCAAATCCTGTAAAAATTTACTGTCCAAATGGCTGGCGTCTTTTATAGCCAGCTGCTGCACCGCACCCTCAGGGCGTACGCTTAAGGATTGATAGTAGCGTTCGCGGTTGATTTCAAGGTAGTCGCCAGCGTACGCTGTAATGGTGTTCAGGTGTGGATTGGTTTCTTTTTGCAGCAGCACTGTAGACCCCTGTGCCAGTTAATTTTACCCTATGATAATAACCTATATGAATACCTTCACAGGGCGTGCCGGCGTATGTAATCAGCAACCTGGGCGCTGTCGCAGTCCATCACCTGCACCCTTTGGGGTAGGTCTTCCAGGTTTTTCAACCTGTCTGGCATCGTTGGCAACTGGCCGGTAGCCTCTTTGATAGTGGCGGCAAATTTAACCGGCAGCGCCGTTTCCAGCACTAGCATTGGAATATCTTGTTGTGCGTGTTGCTGAGCGAGCTTGACGGCGTCGGCGGTGTGCGGGTCTATGAAGGTACCGGTTTGCGCGTGTATGTTGCGGATGGTTTGCAAGCGGTCGGCGTGGGTGCTGGTGCCAGCTACAAAGCCATAGCGCTCGGTAAACTGCGTCAGGTGGGCCGACAAATCAAATTGTCCGCTGTTGGCCAGCTGGCGCATAAGCTCAAGCACCCGGACCGGGTCATGGCCGCATAAGTCATAGACAAAGCGCTCTAAGTTGGAAGCCCGGGAGATATCCATGGATGGGCTGGAGGTGGCGTAGGTTTGGGCTGGCTGACGTGGGCGGTAGACGCCGGTGGCGAAAAATTCCTGCAGGACGTTGTTTTCGTTGGTCGCCAACACCAGTCTGTGGATGGGCAAACCCATTTCGCGGGCTATATGACCAGCCAGAATATTGCCAAAATTGCCGGTGGGCACCGCAAACGATACTTGCTGATCGTTGCGCGTGGTAGCGCGCAGCCAGCCCCAGACATAATAAACAATCTGCGCGGCAATCCGTGCCCAGTTAATCGAGTTAACTGCGCCTAAATGATAAGTTTGTTTGAAATCCAGGTCGGCCGACAAGGCTTTGACGATATCCTGGCATTCATCAAAAACGCCGCGCAAAGCGATGTTATGGATATTGGCGTCTTGCAGGGAATACATCTGGGCGCGTTGAAACGGGCTCATGCGTCCGTGCGGCGAAAGCATGAAGACGGCGACGTTATGTTTGTTGCGCAAGGCGTATTCCGCTGCTGAGCCGGTATCCCCCGAGGTGGCGCCGAGAATATTCAGGCGTAGCCCACGCTGACCCAAAACGTATTCAAAGGCTTGGCCCAGAAACTGCATGGCCATGTCCTTGAAAGCCAGGGTAGGCCCCTCGGACAGGCCTAATAGTGTGATACCAGGCAGTAACGGCTTAAGCGGTGCGATTTGTGCGAAAAGCTCGGTGGTATACGCGGCCTGGGTAAGGCGCAACAATTGTTGCGGGCTGATGTCGTCTATAAACAGTCCTAATACCTGCGCGGCCAGTTCAGGGTAGTCGAGCGCACGCCACGCGTTTAAGGTATGGACGTCCAGCTTGGGCAAGCTCGCGGGTACGCTCAGGCCGCCGTCGGGGGCCAGACCCTGGAGCAAGACGTCACAAAAAGCTTGCGGGCTCATGCCACCGCGGGTGGATACGTATTTCAATTGATGTTCTCCACGCGTAAGCGGGTAACCCCGGAATGCACAAAATCAAGCTTGGTAATTGACTCGATGGCCTGTTGCACGTCGCCTTCGCGGGCCTCGTGGGTCAAGAAGATTATGTCGGCTTGCTTGTCGCCGTGGGGCTGCTGGAACATCGAGCCCACCGAAATGCCGGCAGCCGATAATATTTTGGCCAGATCAGCCAAGACGCCGGGGCGGTCATCTACGCGCAGACGTAAATAATAGCTGGTACGTACTTCGGCCAGGGGTAGTACGGCGACATCGGCCATGGCATTGGGCTGGAAGGCGAGGTGCGGCACGCGGTGCTCGGGGTCGGCCATTTGTAGCCGGGCAACATCGACCAGATCAGCCACTACGGCCGAAGCCGTGGGCAAAGAACCCGCACCCTGGCCGTAATACAAGGTGGTACCAACCACATCGCCGCGCACCAGTATGGCGTTCATGGCGCCGTCAACCTGGGCCAGCAAGCAGCTGTCGGGTACCAGCGCCGGGTGCACACGTAGTTCTATACCATTGTCCATGTGGCGCGTAATGCCTAACAGTTTAATGCGGTAACCCAGGCGTTCGGCGTGGCTGATATCCTCGGAGGCCAGCGTTGTGATGCCTTCTATGTGTACTTTGTCAAATTGCACCGGAATGCCAAAGGCCAACGATGCCAGCAAGGTGATTTTGTGCGCGGCATCAACGCCTTCTATGTCAAAGGTGGGATCAGCTTCGGCGTAGCCCAGGCGCTGGGCCTGCTCCAGGGCTTGGGCAAAACTCAGGCCCCTGCTGCGCATCTCCGAGAGTATGAAGTTGGTGGTGCCATTGATAATGCCCGCCAACGACTGAATGCGGTTGGCGGTCAGCCCTTCGCGGATGGCCTTGATAATCGGGATGCCGCCGGCCACCGCTGCTTCAAAGGCCACCATAACCCCATGTTTTTGCGCCGCAGCAAAAATCTCATTGCCGTGCATGGCGAGTAAGGCTTTGTTGGCGGTTACTACGTGTTTGCCATGCTCGATGGCTGACATTATGCAGTCGCGCGCCAGGGTTTCGCCGCCCATGAGCTCGACGATAATATCAATGTCCGGGTCTTGCGCTAAAGCCATGGGGTCGGTGCAGATGCTGATATCTTCACCAACCAGCGCGCGTGCTTTGGCCATATCGCGTACCGCTGCGGCGCTAACCGTAATACTGCGCCCGGCACGCCGCGAGATTTCGCCGGCATTTTGCTTCAGCACACTCCAAACGCCTGAGCCAACCACGCCCAGGCCTATAAGTCCAACTCGTAAGGGTTTCATTGAATTAAACCGTCCTTGCGAAACATTTCTTTAATGCCGCGTACCGCCTGGCGGGTACGTTGCTCGTTTTCTATCAGGGCGAAACGTATGTATTGATCGCCATAGTCACCAAAACCTATGCCGGGTGAGGCGGCTACCTTGGCCTTGGCCAACAACTGTTTGGCAAACTCCAGTGAGCCCAGGGCGGCGTATGGTTCCGGTATTTTGGCCCAGATATACATCGAGGCCTTGGGTATATCTACCGGCCAGCCAGCTTCATGCAAGCCCTTGGCCAGAACATCGCGGCGATTGCGGTACTGCTCAACCACCTGGGCGACACAGTCCTGCGGGCCGTCAAGCGCGGCAATAGCCGCGACTTGCAGGGGGGTAAAAGTGCCATAGTCGTTATAGCTTTTAATCCGCGCCAGGGCCCCCACCATGTCCTGATTGCCAACCATAAAACCAATGCGCCAGCCAGCCATGTTATAGCTTTTGCTCATGGTGAAAAACTCTACCGCCACATCACGTGCACCCGGCACTTGCATAATCGAGGGGGCGACGTAGCCGTCGAAACAGATATCGGCATAAGCCAGATCGTGCACAACCAGAATACCGTGCTCGCGTGCCAGCGCTACGATACGCTCAAAAAATGCCAGGTCTACGCATTGGGCTGTGGGATTGCTGGGAAAGCCCAGAATCATCATTTTCGGCTTGGGTATGGCTTCGCGTACCGCCCGCTCGATTTCCTGAAAAAAATCCAGTCCTGGAGTAATGGGTACGGAACGCACGTTAGCACCAGCAATAACAGCGCCGTAAATATGTATGGGGTAGCTCGGGTTAGGTACCAGAACCGTATCGCCATGGTCTAAAGTGGCCAGCATCAGATGCGCCAGACCTTCTTTTGAGCCTATGGTTACTATGGCTTCGGACTCTGGGTCTATGTCAACCTGGTAGCGCCGTGTATACCAATCAGAAATAGCCTTGCGCAAGCGCGGTATGCCCCTGGAAACGGAGTAGCCGTGGGTATCCGGTCGGCGTGCGGCTTCGACCAGTTTGTCGACAATATGTTTTGGGGTGGCGCCATCGGGGTTGCCCATGGACATATCAATAATATCTTCGCCGCGCCTGCGTGCGGCCATTTTTAGCTCGGCCGTGATATTGAATACGTACGGCGGCAAGCGTTGAATGCGCGTAAAATTTTTCATGGGTTCCAGGCTGATAATGCGGGTTTAAGCGTTGGTGTATGGGTTTATTTTGCTGTGCAGCAAACACGTTAATCTAGCGCAAGCGGGCTCTTATCGCAACTGCAGCCTGCAATCCGCTGCGCACCGCGCCTTCGAGTACGGCTGGATAGCCGGTAGCGGTCCAGTCGCCGGCCAAGACGAGCCTGGGCCATGGCGTTACGCTTGCCGGGCGCAGTAGCCCTGGGGTGCAATCGAATGTAGCACGCTTTTCGGTTACCAGGTGGTGGCTCTTGACGGCGGGTAAGCTCCAGGGTGCCTGGGCACGCAGTTGTGCGACTACGCCGGCGGCAATCTGCTCGGGAGTAAAACCTGCATAGTCCTGGGCGCGGCCGATCACTACCTGCAAAAGATTCTGCTGGTTTGGGTCCGGGCTGATAAGACTGTGGTCAAACAACCATTGTCCCCAGGCGCCGGTGGCGGGATTATCGCGCAGCAAATACATGGGCTGAGCGGACTTTAAAGGACGCTCTAACTCGAGCCTAAGTGTACCTATAGCTGAATATGTAAATTTGGGCCAGCTGGCCAGGTATTGCTCTGCGCCATTGAGCTGACCAAGTAAGGCCTGGGCACCGGCGGCGTTAGTCGCCAGTACTACGCCGTCAAATGGCTGGCCATCAACGCGCCAGCCGCGTGCCAGTTTACTGACTTCTTTGACCTGTTGGCGTAGCAGCCGCGCACCCAGTAGCTCGCAGGCGCGCGCCGGCCACAGGTCGTGCAGGCGCTGGCGCGGAATATAAATGTCGCTATCAGTGGCCTGACCCCCCAGGCTGTCATGCAAAATGCGCGCAAAGGTAAGCGCATCGGCCTGCTCAATAGAAGTATTCATGCTGGCAAGGCATAGGGGTTGCCACAAGTTTGTCAGCAACTCGTCGGGACAGTCCAGGGCTTGCAGCCATTTGGCAACGCTGAGATGGCTAGCGGCAGGCCCAAGTGTTGCCGGGTTGGCATAGGCTATTTTGCTGGCCATGCCAAGTACCCGTTTAAGGTGCGTGCGCCCGTGCCTGCCACCCAAACCGCGGCTGGTGAACATGGCTCCCAGCAGGTGTAGTGGGGCCGGTAGTGGCAAAAGGCGCAATTGCACCGCGCCATCCAGGCTTTTGATGTTCAGGCGGCTGTGCAGACAAAGCTTTTTGGGGTCAAGACCAAGGCGCCGCATGATATTGAAGGTTTGGCTGTAAGCACCAAGCAATATGTGTTGGCCGTTGTCGCTGGCGTATTCGGCCAAGTGGCTGGTTGGAGGCAGGGCTGGACCATATTTGAGTGGGCGGGCGCGCCCACCTGGCACGCTGGCGGCTTCAAATACCTGTACGTCATAGCCTTCGCGCAGCAGGCTCAGGGCCGCTGCCAGGCCGGCCCAGCCGGCGCCAATGATTGCTATTTTTGATTTTTTAGACATTTGATCAGGCCTTTACCGCCGCTAACCCAGGTTTTCCAGGCCAGCCAAAACTTCCGGATGGGAGTTAAGGATATTTGTTTATCCAGCACTTGCCAGCCATCGGCGGCTATTTCGTCGAGCAAGGTGCTATAAATTGCCGCCATGAGCAGCCCTGGGCGTTGGGCGCGCCTGTCGGCCTCTGGCAGGCAACCCAAAGCCTGGGCGTACAAGGCGCGCGTGCGCTTGGTTTGCTGCTGCATGAGTGCCACAAAATTCTGGCTGTGACGTGCATCCAGGATATCGTTAACGCTGACGCCGTGGGCTGCCATTTCGTCGGCAGGCAGGTATATGCGTCCACGCCGGGCGTCATCACCGACGTCGCGGATTATATTGGTCATTTGCAGAGCCAGACCCAGGGTTTGGGCGTACTCCAGGGTTTGTTTGTCCGTGTGGCCAAAAATCTGGGCCGCCAATAAGCCTACCGTGCCAGCCACGTGCCAACAGTATTTACGCAACTTATCCCAGTTCGCATAGCTGAACTGGTCCAAATCCATCTCCATGCCCTCAATAATGGCGTAAAAAGGTGCTGCCGGTAGTTCAAAAGCCTGAATGTGCGCCTGTAAGGCTATGGCTACCGGGTGGTCTGGCTTGCCATGGAACATTGCGTCAACCTGTTCGCGCCACCAGGCCAGCTTCATACGTGCTACCGATGCCTCGTGAACCTCGTCTACTATATCGTCGACCTCACGGCAAAATGCGTACAAGGCGGTAATCGCCTGACGCCGCTGTTGCGGCAGGAACAAAAAAGCGTAATAAAAGCTTGAGCCGCTGCTGGCAGCTTTGTCCTGGCAATATTGTTCTGGGGTCATGGTTTTAAGTATCGGGCTTGAGGATCCTGGGCTGGACATGGTAGCAGTAAGGCGCGCCAGCTTAACAGCATAAGGTCTGTACGGCCTATAGTGGGGCGCTTGCAAATGGGGTTATAGCCGTTTGCAGCCAATTTTTCCAATACGCGCAAGCCAGCGTGTACCACCAGGCGCAACTCCAGCCCGAAGCGTCCCGGCAGGCGCCAGGCCAGCGGGCTGCCGGCCACCAATAGCCGCCTGGCCTGTTGGGCCTGTTCTTGCATAAGGGCCTGCCAACTTGGTGGCAGGGTAGCTGGTTGGCGGGTACACAGACTGGCCAGGTCTTGCAGTCCAAGGCCGTGGGCGTGCAGGCTTTGCAGTGGTATGTAGCAGCGCCCCTTGGCGAAATCAATGGCTACGTCCTGACAAAAATTAACCCGTTGCAAGCCGGTGCAAATAGCGTCAGACATGGCAATGTTCGCGCTGTCGGCAGCTTGAAACAGGTGCAGCATTAAAACCCCGACGGGGTTGGCCGAGCGTTTGCAATAATCCAGTAGAGTGGCCTCGTCGACATAATGCTGGACGTGCAAGTCCTGGGTAAATGCCGCCAGCAAATCGAGTAATGGCGCAATAGGCAGTTGGTACTGTTTTATAACTGCCGCCAGGCGCTCAAAAATTATACGGTGTTCGGCTGGCAGTTCAGGGGGCAGGGCCTGGGTATCAGCTATGGTATGCACGGCCCGCACCCACAGCGCGAGCATGGCCTGACGTTGTGCACGGCTGGCCACACCCTCGTCAGCGATGTCGTCAGCGCCACGGGCAAATGCGTACAAAGCCCGGATTGCCGGTCTTAGAGGCGCCGGAATAAGGAGCGAGGCGACCGGAAAGTTTTCATAATGGTTAACTGCCATTTCTAATCGTTGCAATATACATTTTTGGCTAGCCTGAGTCAGGCAGTATACTTTGCAACTGGATCATGATCTTTGCCATTCGCCGGCTTTGGCAGGCTTTATCGGGCTTGCCGGCAAAGGTTTTAAAAGTTTTCGGGGGTTGCATGCCGCGTCCTATTCTCGCGACTATCGACACACAGGCATTAGCCAATAATTTACAACAGGTGCGTGCTGGCTTGCAGACACCTGCGGCGCTGGCGCAGGTGGCCATCTGGGCCGTTATCAAGGCGCGTGGCTACGGCCATGGCATAGACGCCACGGTACAGGCGTTTGCCAGCGCCGATGGTTTGGCCATGCTGGACTTTGATGAGGCCGTGCGCGTGCGCGAGCTTGGCTGGCGTGGGCCCATACTGCTGCTGGAGGGTTTTTTTCAGCCCCAGGATATTGCTTTGCTGCAACGTTATGATTTGAGTATTGGCATACACAGTAACGAGCAGCTGGCCATGCTCGAAGCGGCCGAGGTCAAACAGCCGATAAACGCTTTTATCAAGCTCAATAGTGGCATGCATAGGCTGGGGTTTCAACCGGCAGAGTTTTTGTGTGCTTTTGCGCGTGCACAACAATTACAAAAGCATGGGGTGCTGGGTGAACTGGGCAAGATGACGCATTTGGCGCGGGCCGATGAGAGCCTGTCAGCCAGCCTGCAGCAGCTAAAAATATTTCAGCAACTTACCAGCGGACTGCCTGGCAGCGTAAGCGTGTGCAACTCGGCTGCCAGCCTGCGCCCTGGGTTTGCCGCCGAACTCAGAGGGCAGCCACAATGGGTCAGGCCGGGCATATGCCTGTATGGCTCTAGCCCGTTTGCCGATAAAAGCGCGCAAGACCTGGGCCTGGAGCCGGGTATGACGCTAAGCTCCGAGCTAATCAGCACCCATTGGGTGCCAGCTGGTGCAGGCGTAGGTTATGGGCATATTTTTCATGCCCCACAAAAAATGCGCATCGGTATAGTCGCCTGTGGCTATGCCGACGGTTATCCACGGCATGCAGCCACCGATACCCCTATAACGGTAGCTGGTGTGCGCACGCGCCTGGTGGGCAGGGTGTCCATGGATATGCTGGCGGTTGACTTGAGCATGCTGCCAGATGCGCAGGTTGGCGCGCCGGTAGTGTTATGGGGGCGCGACGGGCCTAGCGTGGATGAGGTGGCTGCCGCTGCTGGTACCATAGGTTACGAGTTACTGACTGCGCTTAGCGCCAGGGTGCCGCGCAAGCTTATTTAAAGTCCGTGTGGCTAGGCATTAAAACGTTTTTCAAGCGTGGAGGCTGAATGAAAAACCGCTGTATTCTGGTAACAGGGGCAACCAAAGGCATAGGCTGGGCTATCAGCCAGCAATTGGCGGACATGGGTTGTCATGTTGTGGGCCTGGCGCGTAACACCGAGTCAATAGATTTTCCTGGCTATTTGTACGCCTGCGATCTGGCCAATGCTGGTGACACCGACGAGACGCTGCGCATGATACGTGAAAAATATCCGGTCGACGGTATTGTAAATAGCGTCGGTGGGGCTCAGGCCCAGCCTTTGGGGACGATCGAGCTGGCCGCTTTGTACCAGGCCTTTGATTTGAATGTACGCGTCGCCGTGCAGGCGGTGCAAACCTTCGTGGCCGGTATGCAGGCGCGCAAGGCAGGGCGCATAGTCAATGTTTGCGGTCGTGTCGGTTCTGGGCGTGCTGGTTTTACCAATGCGGCAGCGGCCAAGAGCGCCTTATTGGCGTGCACGCGCACCTGGGCGCTGGAGCTGGCCTCTTATGGCATTACCGTCAACGCGGTCTCTCCGGGGCCGGTAGAAACCACCTTGTTCCGGTCCTTTTGCCCGGCTGGCAGCCCCCAGGAAAAAGAAATCCTGGCCTCCATCCCCATGGGGCGTATTGCGCAAAGTAGTGAGATTGCCCAGGCGGTGATTTTTTTATTGAGCGAAAACGCGGCCTTTATTACCGGTCAGAATCTTGGCGTTGATGGCGGCGGCAGCCTGGCTGGGCGCTAATGGCTAAGGCACGCAGCGTATACGTATGCTCTGATTGCGGAGCCAGCGCGGCGCGCTGGCAGGGACGTTGCACCCAGTGTGGGGCCTGGAACAGCATGCAAGAAACAGCGGCACCAACGCGTGGCCAGGCCAGTCACAGGTTTGCGCCGCTGGCGCAAGCCAGCCCGGTGCAGCCTTTGGCCCAGATCGAGGCGCGCGAACAAAGTCGCAACCCCACTGGCATCAGTGAATTTGACCGGGTACTAGGCGGTGGCCTGGTAGCCGGAGCCATGGTACTGATTGGAGGGGATCCGGGTATAGGCAAGTCAACCCTGCTGTTGCAGGCCCTGGCCAGCATTTCTACCACCCAGAGCGTGCTCTACGTAACCGGCGAAGAGTCGGCCGAGCAGGTTGCCTTGCGTGCGCAACGTCTGGGGGTGGCAGATGCCGCAGTGGATCTGTTGGCAGAGATACGGCTGGAAGCCATTAGCGCGGCCTTGCTGGAACACAAGCCAGCGGTTGCGGTTATCGATTCGATCCAAACCCTGTACTCAGACCAGTTAAGCGCCGCCCCCGGTTCGGTCTCGCAGGTGCGCGAGTGTGCTGCCCAGCTGACGCGTATCGCCAAGCAAACCGGGGTTACCTTGATACTTATCGGACACGTAACCAAGGATGGTGCCCTGGCTGGTCCCAGGGTGCTTGAGCATATGGTCGATAGCGTACTTTATTTTGAGGGTGACACGCACTCCTCGTTTCGCTTGGTACGGGCCATAAAAAATCGCTTCGGTGCGGTCAATGAACTGGGCGTATTTGCCATGACCGATCGGGGCTTGCGCGGGGTCAGCAATCCTTCGGCGCTGTTTTTGGCGGGCCATGCGCGTCAGGTTGCCGGTACTTGTGTATTGGCTACGCAAGAAGGTAGCAGACCCTTGTTGGTAGAAATCCAGGCGCTGGTCGATAGCGCCCATATTCCTAATCCAAGGCGTCTGTCGGTGGGGCTGGAAAGCAGTCGCCTGGCCATGCTGCTGGCTATTTTGCACCGCCACGCCGGTGTGGCTACCTTTGACCAGGACGTTTTCGTCAATGCGGTTGGTGGTGTGCGCATTATCGAGCCGGCAGCCGATCTGGCGGTGGCCCTGGCGATGCTGTCCTCAATGCGCAACAGGCCTTTGCCCGAGGGGCTGGTGGTCTTTGGTGAGCTTGGTCTGGCGGGTGAGATCAGGCCTGCACCGCGTGGTCAGGAACGTCTGCGCGAAGCTGCCAAGCTGGGTTTTAGCGTTGCCTTGGTGCCGCGCGCCAACGCCCCGCGTACGGCCATCAAAGGCTTGCGTATACACGCATTGGACCGTATCGAAGATGCGGTGCGCTGGTTGCAAGAGTCTTAAGCGGTGGTGACGGTACACAATAATACGTCTGACGGACAGTCGCCCTGGTTGGTGCGTAACTACGGCCCGGCCGTAGTGACAATACCGCAGCGTTTCGCCGCTTTTGATCCGCTGCCGTGGTTCGCCAGCGGGCGCGCCGATGCGCAGGCGGTCAGTGAGGGTGGACGCCAAGCCGCCTGGTTTGTAAGTGACGCGCATGGGCCCGCGGTTTTACGCCATTATCGCCGCGGCGGGTGGCGCGCCAAACTAGGCGCCGATAGTTATTTTTGGTTAGGGGAGCAAAGAGTCAGGGCCTTTGCCGAAGTGCGTGTATTGCTTCATTTACGCCATCACGGTGTAGCGGTGCCAGAGCCTTTGGCCGCCATGTACAGACGGCATGGTCTTTGGTATAGCAACGCTATTATAGTGGCGCGTATAGCCGGTGCACGGCCTTTGGCGAGTTGTTTTGCCGAGATTGAGCCCGAGCCGGTGATTGCAGCGGTACAGGCAATGCACGCTGCGGGCGTTTGGCACGCTGACTTGAATGCCTACAATATTCTGCTTGATGACTCCCGACGGGTGTGGCTGATCGATTTCGATCGTGCCCGCATCGGTGCGGTAAGCAACAGGCAGGCCGCCAACAACTGGCTGCGCCTGCGCCGCTCGCTGGTCAAGGTGAGCGGCTCGTCAGGCGCTGATTGGTGGGAATATTTGCGCCAAAGCCTGGTTTCAAAACCTTGAAAAACAGTGTGCTAAGCGAGACTTGGCAAGCTAATTGCATTCTTGGGAAAGGCATAATTAAAATACCATTTGCAAATGATAACTATTTTCATTAAGATTTTGACTAGCAAATACGCTTGCGAGTAAAGTAGCGCTTTTGCTGGTTATGAATATAGTTGCGCTAAGTGCGTAGTTGACAATTTTTTCCAGAGTAATAAATGAAATTGAAAAATATTATTTCCTCGATCTGTGCTGGCGTGGTGCTAGGTTTGAGCGCCGCCGTGCCGGTACAGGCTAGTGCGGCCGAGCTGACTCTTTACAGCGGCCAGCATAAAAATGCCACGGATGCCCTGATCGCAGCGTTTGAGGCCAAAACCGGCATCAAGGTTAACGCCCGTTATGGCAAGAGCAACGAGCTGGCCCACCAAATCATGGAGGAGGGTGCCGATTCACCGGCCGATATTATTTATACCGAAGAAAGCACCCCGCTGGTAATGCTCGCCAATAAGGGCTTACTGGCCGAGCTGGACGATACGGTTATCGATGTGGTGGCTGAGGACTACCGAGATAGCCATAATCAATGGGTAGGGGTGCTGGCGCGCTCGCGTACCGTTGTTTATGACCCCAAATTGATCAATGAGGCCGACTTACCAAAATCGATTTTTGACTTGCAAAACCCGCAGTGGGAGGGCAAGTTTGCCTTTGTGCCTTCGAGTGGCGCATTTCAGGCACAACTATCAGCCATGATCAAGCTCAAGGGCTACGAGCAGGCCAAAGCCTGGCTTGAAGGCATCAAGAAATATGGCAAGATCTATCGTAAGAACACCGTGGTGCTGGATGCCGTCGAGCGTGGCGAAGTGCCTTTTGGTTTGATCAACAACTACTACTGGGATAAGCAGGCCAAAGAAAAGGGCATAGATAACATGAACTCGCGCCTGTACTACTTTGGCACCAGGGATATTGGCGATATGCTCACGATTGCCAGTATAGGCGTTTTAAAATCCAGTCCAAACCAGCAACAGGCCGAGGAATTCGTGGCTTTTGCCTTAAGCCCCGAAGGCCAGCAGTTGCTGACCGATTTAAGCGCCCAATATCCGCTTAACAAAAGCGTTAAGACCCACCCCAGTCTAAAACCTTTCAGCGAGCTTACACCGCCAGCAGGCACTATTGATCTGGGCGAGTATGGCGATGGTAAGGCTGCGGTCAATCTGTTGCAGGAGGTTGGCCTGCTTTAATGCAATTAAGCTTGCTTAACTATTCCAGCAGGCGTCAGGGGCCGCTGACTTTGCTGCTAGCAGTAACTTTTTTGTTACTGCTGTTTAGCGTGCCCCTGCTGTATGTTTTTATGCGGGCCGCCGAAGCCGGTTGGGATGAATCGCTTGAGTTGTTGTTGCGCCCCAGGGTTTACGAACTAATCTATAAAACCCTAAGCCTGGATGTACTGGTAACTATCGCCAGCGTGCTGATAGGCCTGTGTACCGCATGGTGCGTGGAGCGTACCGACTTGCCCTGGCGCAAGGCCTGGAACGTGTTATTGACTTTGCCATTTGCTGTGCCGGCCTTTGTCAGCGGCTATAGCTGGATTTCGGTAGCCCCCGAGATCGAGGGTTTTGGTGGCGCCGCCCTGGTACTGACGCTTTCGTATTATCCATTGGTACACTTGCCGGTAGCTGCGGCCTTGCGCAAAATGGACCCGGCGCTTGAGGAAACTTCGCGCTCTTTGGGCTATAACCGCTGGCACACTTTTCTGCGCGTAACCCTGCCGCACTTACGTCCGGCCCTGGCAGGCGGCGGCATATTGGTGGCTTTACACATATTGGCAGAATTTGGCGCCCTGGCTTTTCTGAATTATGACACTCTTACGGTGGCCATTTTCGATCAATACGAAGTTGCTTTTAATAGCGCGATGGCGGCCATACTTACGTTTGTACTCTTATTGTTATGTTTTTTTGCGCTGGTGCTGGAGTTCATGTTTCGCGGCAGCTTTAGTTATCAGCACGCGCGCAAAAGCGTATCCGCTAAGCTCGAACAAATACCGCTGGGCAGGTTTAAACCAGTACTGTTACTGAGCTTTACCGTGTTGCTGGTGCTGGCGATTGGCGTACCACTGGGGGCCTTGATTTACTGGTTATTAACGGGCTCTTCGATGACGCTTAATGCCGCTGTAATCATAACTGCGCTGTACTCTACGGTCAGTTATGGGGTTGGCGGGGCTTTGGTGGCAATACTGTTTGCTTTGCCGCTGGTGATTTTGGCTACTAGATATAAGGGTCTGTTTGCCGTGCTATCGGATAAACTGCCGTATTTCATTCACAGCTTGCCCGGCCTTGTTATAGGTTTGGGGCTGGTGTTTTTCTCGATTCGTTATTTAAATTTCCTCTATCAAACCAGTTTGCTGTTGTTGCTGGCTTACGCGCTCTTGTATTTACCGCTGGCGCAATCATCTATCAGGGGTGTATTGGTGCTGGTGCCCCGCCAGATCGAGGAAATAGCCCAGTCCCTGGGCAAGTCCCAGGCCAGGGTGTTTTTAAAAATAGTGTTGCCATTGATTTGGTCTGGCGTGGGGGCTGGTTTTGCCCTGGTTTGCATGAAAGTCATGACCGAGCTAACTGCTACCCTGATACTGCGCCCCATCGGGGTGGAAACCCTGGCTACTAAGATCTGGGACCACACCAACGAGCTTGAGTATGCCGCTGCCGCGCCGTACGCTTTGTTGTTAATATTGATTTCTGGCCTGCCGGTGTATTTGATGACCATGCGCATGCTAGGAAAAAGTAAATAAAAGACGTCCATGAAATACCTGCAAATAGAAAACGTAAGTAAATCCTTTGGCAAGCTCAAGGCCCTGGATGATGTCAGTATCGGTATTGATAAGGGCAAAATGCTGGTGGTTCTGGGCGCCTCTGGCTGTGGCAAAACCACCTTGCTGCGCTGTATTGCCGGTTTTGAGACGCCTGATAGCGGCGCCATTAGCATTGCTGGTCAGCCTATGTTTGGCGCGGCCGTAAACCTCAAGCCCGAGCAGCGTCGGATCGGCTATGTACCCCAGGATGGGGTGCTGTTTCCGCATTTAAGCGTGGCGCATAATATAGCTTTTGGCCTGGCGCGTGGTAGTGCCCAAGAACGCAGGGTAGACGAGATGCTAGAGCTGGTTGGCATGTCAGGCTTGGGCGCGCGTATGCCGCACCAGCTATCTGGCGGACAACAACAGCGGGTAGCCTTGGCACGGGCCTTGGCGCCAGCGCCAGCGCTGGTTTTGATGGATGAGCCGTTTTCTGCCCTGGATGCCGGCTTGCGCGAAACGCTGCGTGAGGATGTACGCCTAAGCCTGGAGCTGGCCGGGGCTACTTCGGTACTGGTTACCCACGACCAGGAAGAAGCCCTGTCAATGGCTGATATGGTGGCAGTCATGCATAAAGGCGCATGTGCGCAGATCGATGATCCGGTCACCCTGTACAAGTATCCTGCCAATTTGCAGGTAGCGCGCTTTGTTGGCGACGCTACCATTTTGCAGCTGGCGGTCGAGGATGGCCAGGCTATTAGCCCTTTTGGCAAACTGCAGGTAGCACGCGGCTGCCCGTTTGATTGCAAACAGGCCAGCATTATGGTGCGCCCGGAGCAATTCGTGCTGGGTAATACAGACGCCCAGGTGCAGGCCCAGGTGCAGCGCTGCATATTTTATGGCCATGATGCCATGATTAGTTTAAAGCTCGACGACGCCCTGGGACTGGAGCAGATTCGCGTGCGTGCCATCGGTGCGCCACACTTGCAGACCGGCCAAACGGTGGGTTTAAAAGTTGTAGGCGAAGTTATGGCTTACGCCTGTAATTAAGCTACTATTACTTTATCCGTAGCTTTAAACAAACAGGTGCTTTATGCATAGCCAGGAATTACTCAAGCAACAAGCCGCGCAGGCAGCCTTAGAAATGATTACGCCCCATTTGCAGGAAAACAGCATTTTGGGTATCGGTACAGGCTCGACCGTAGAGGCTTTTATCAGTTTGCTGGGAGCCCATAAACACAGTTTTCATGCCGCTGTTTCCAGCTCTGAGCGCAGTACCAAGGCCCTGCGCGCGCTGGGAATCAAGGTGCTGGATTTAAACGAGGTAATCCAACTGGTGCTGACGGGTGCGGCCGAATACAGTTTTTACGTCGATGGGGCCGACGAAATAGATCATGATTTAAATATGATAAAGGGTGGCGGCGGTGCTTTAACGCGCGAAAAAATAGTCTCCACAGCGGCCCAGGCCTTTATCTGTATTGCCGACGAAAGTAAATTTGTCGAAACCTTGGGTAAGTTTCCCTTGCCAGTAGAGGTCATACCCATAGCGCGCGAGCAAGTACGCTGGTTGCTGCGCAACGAGTACGATGTAGAGGTTAACTTGCGCGAGGACTTTACCAGCGACGATGGCAACCAGATTCTTGACATCGTGGGCCTGGACTACATCGATAACCCGCTTGAGCTGGAGTCATCCATAAACGATATTCCAGGAGTGGTGACTTGCGGGCTGTTTGCCATGTACGCCGCTGATATAGCCATCATTGCGGGCCAGGATGGGGTAAAGATATACCAGGGAGAGCAGGACGAGTAATATGCTAGAACACACCAACAAACAATTCCATGCCGAGCTTGAGGCTACCCGCTCTTTGTTTCTGCAAATGGGCGGACTGGTCGAGGCCATGGTGCTGGATGCTTATCAGGTGCTGGACGATGGCGATGCGAATATTGTTGACAAGGTGCGCGAGCACGAAAAACAGGTTAACCAACTGGAAGTCGATATCGATGAACGGATCAGTTTTTTAATCGCACGCAACCAGCCTACGGCGGGCGATTTGCGCCTGCTGTTATCGATTTCCAAAATGCTTACCGATATGGAACGCTGTGGAGATGAGGCCGACAAAATCGCCAAGGTCGCCAATCGCCTGCACGAGGCCCATAAGTCGTACGAGCCGGTAATCGAGTTGCGCCACATGGCTGAGGCGGTAGCAGGCATGATACGCTCCTCGTTGGATGCGTTCGCGCGCGAAGACCCGGTAGCGGCAGCCCAGGTGGTACGCGCCGATAAAAGCGTAGATAAAGAATGGAAGGCCACTTTGCGGCACATTATTACCTACATGATCGAGGATCCGCGCACCATATCGCGTTCGATTGACCTGATTTTCATTGCGCGCGCTCTGGAGCGCATAGGCGACCACGCCAAAAACATGGCCGAGCGCGTAATTTACATGGTGTTGGGCAACGACGTGCGCCACATGGGCGTAAGTAACACCGAACGCATGGCGCGCGGTGAACCGCCCGAGCCATAAAAAGATGGTTTAGCCTGGGGTGTAGCCTTGGGCTTCGACGTCCTTGTCTTCAAAAAGAAAGGCTTTCATTTGCGTTAGCAAAAACTTTCTTGCGTCGGGGTCGGCCAGACTAAGATGGTTCTCATTGACCAGCCGGGTCTGGATTGCCAGCCATTTGTCCCAGGCCTCCTGAGAAATTTCAGTGTATATTTGTTGACCGAGAGCCCCTGGGTATGGGGCTTTGCTCAGACCATGAGCCTCGCGTTTGAGCTTGCGGCAGTAGATTGTACGCATAATCAAATCTAATAGTTTAAGGCTTAAAACCTGTATTGTATTAGTCAAAGGAAATATTCACATGAAAGTCTTGGTTACCGGTGGGGCCGGGTTTATAGGCTCGGCCTTGATTCGTCATTTGATTTTGAATACCCAATACCAGGTGTTGAATATTGATAAGCTTACCTACGCCGGCAACCCCAAGGCATTAAAACAGGTAGAAAAGCACCCGCGTTACGCCTTTGCCCAGTACGATATTTGCGATGCCGCCGCCATGGCCCAGGTATTTGCCCAGTTCAAACCCCAGGTGGTAGTGCATCTGGCTGCGGAATCGCATGTGGATAGGTCTATAAATGCACCCGCTGCTTTTATCCAAACCAATCTTGTCGGTACCTATACCATGCTTGAAGCAGCCCGTGCCTATTGGGATGGCCTGGATAAGACGGCACAAACAAGTTTTCGCTTCCATCATGTATCTACCGACGAGGTTTATGGTGATCTTGGTAGCAGTAGTGCGCTCTTTAGCGAGACTACAGCGTATGCACCAAGTTCGCCGTATTCGGCTAGTAAGGCTGGTTCTGATCATCTGGTCAGGGCCTGGGGCAGAACTTATGGCTTACCAATTTTGCTATCCAATTGCTCAAATAATTACGGCCCCTATCAGTACCCGGAAAAATTAATCCCCTTAATGATATTGAATGCCTTGGCCGGCCAGTCTCTACCGGTATACGGGCGCGGCCAGCAAATCCGCGACTGGCTCTACGTCGAGGACCACGCGCGCGCCTTGGTGCGCGTGTTTGAAGCGGGCCGGGTGGGCGAAACTTACAATATCGGTGGCCACAACGAGCAGAGCAATATTAATGTGGTGCAAGAGATATGCAGGCTGCTCGATGAGCTTGCTCCCAGGTCCGACGCGGGCAGCTATAGCCAGCTCATAAGTTACGTCGCTGACCGCCCGGGACACGACCTGCGCTACGCTATCGATGCCAGCAAAATTGGTACGGAACTGGGCTGGCAGCCGCAAGAAAGCTTTGACTCGGGTTTGCGCAAAACGGTTTTCTGGTACCTGGACCGGACTTAGAACTCGTGAGCGCAGCGGCCAAGATGCGGTATCTGGTACACACCAACATTTCACGTTTATGTCTTTGAAGCGCGTTCTGGTAACCGGGGCAGATGGCCAAATAGGCCGTAGCCTGAGGGATTTGGCTAGTCAAAGTAGTGCCTGCCATTATGTCTTTGCCAGCCGTCAAAAGCTGGATATAAGCGCTGCGTGCCAGATCGATGCGGTTTTAGACGCCGACTGCTTTGATGTATTAATCAATGCGGCGGCCTATACGGCCGTAGACCAGGCGCCAGAGCATAAGCAGCGGGTTTTGGATACCAATGCCAGGGGGCCGGGTTTGTTGGCCCAGGCTTGCGCCAGACGTGGCATAGCCCTGCTGCATATTTCCACCGACTACGTATTCGCTGGCAACCAGGATGGGGCCTACGTTGAAGATGCTGTTTGCCAGCCGATAAATTTTTATGGTCATAGCAAAATGGCGGGTGAGCTGGCGGTTTTGCAGGCCAATCAGCAAGCCATGATATTGCGTACCAGCTGGGTTTTTAGCGCCTATGGCAATAATTTTGTAAAAACCATGTTGGGGCTGGCCGCAGGCGCCGAGCTAAGGGTTGTTAATGACCAGATAGGGGGGCCAAGCTGGGCTGGGCACGTGGCGCGCGCCTTGCACTTTATGGCGCTTAACTGTGGTGCTATCGAAGGGGGGGTTTATCATTTTGGCGGCTGGCCGTGTGTGAGTCGCTATGATTTTGCCCAGGAGATTTTGTTACTGGCCTATGAGTGCGGTCTGATACCAGCACTACCGCGTTTGTTGCCGGTAAGCAGCCAATCCTGGCCCGCTGCGCAGGCCCGGCCGGCCAATAGCTGTCTGGCAAACACCAAGCTGTATGCCTTGACCAGCGCGTTGGCAAATGACTGGCGTGCAGGCTTGCGACAAACCCTGTCGGCGCTTGCCCATGGGCCGTGCTAACGCCCTGGGCCGGTGTTCTAAAGCCTTTTTATAAATATCAGGCTGTTGCGCGAGTGGCTGTACTGGGTGCGCTTGTCCTGGGGTAAATCAGATACCCCGCCTTGCACGAAGCCACGTTTTAAAAACCAGTGCGAGGTGCGCGTAGTCAGCACGAACAGGCGCTTGGCACCCATGGCCCTGGCGCTGGTTTCGGCGTGGCGCAAGAGCTTTTCGCCATCGCCTTCGCCTTGCCATTCGGGGTGCACTATCAGGCAAGCCATCTCGGCCATGGCCTCGTCCATATAAGGCAGCACGGCGACGCAGCCATAGATTACGCCGTCGTGCTCCAGGACGGTGAATTTTTCTACTTCGCGCTCGATTACGGCACGGCCCCTGGGCACCAGGGTACCATCGGCTTCGAGCGGTTCAATAAGTTGCACTATGGCGCCTATGTCATCGATTTCGGCCGGGCGCAAATCCTCCAGGGTATCTTCTACCACCATGGTGCCAACGCCATCGTGGGTAAAAATTTCCAATAAGATACTGCCATCCAGGGTGTACGGTACCAGATGGGCGCGGGCCACCCCGCGCTTGACCGCCAGGGAGGCATGGCGCAGAAAAGCACTGGTGTCGGCGTCCAGCACTTCCTGGGCCAGCAAGTCATCGGCGTCTTTACGCGCAAGCTCCGTGTCGACGCTGCCATCAAGATTGGCAATGGTGCGGTTTTGGGTCAGAAAAATAAGCTTTTCAGCTCGTAGGGCCACGGCCACGTTGGTGGCCAGATCCTCCATGGCCAGATTAAAGGCTTCGCCGGTAGGGGAAAAACCCAAAGGCGAGAGCAGCACTATATTGCCCTGGTTGATTACGTTTTGAATTGCGTTGATATCCAGTTTGCGTACCGTACCGGCGCGTTTATAATCCACCCCGTCAATTACGCCAACCGGTCTGGCGGTCACAAAGTTACCGGAAAACACCCTTATTTTGGCGTGCGACATGGGGGTGTTGGGCAAGCCCTGGCTAAACAGTGCTTCGATATCCAGGCGGATTTCGCCGGCAGCCTCTTTGGCGCATTCGAGGGCCTGCGGGCTGGTGGGCTCGGTGCCGCGGCCAAACTGGGTGTCGTAGCCTTTCAGGCGTAATTGTTCGTTAACCTGCGGGCGCGAGCCGTGCACCAGCACCAGTTTGACGCCCAGGGCTGATAGCAGCGACAGGTCTGCCACCAGGGGTTCAAGACAGCCATCTTGAATAAGTTCGCCCCCAAAGGCCACGACAAAGGTTTTCGCGCGAAAGTCATGTACGTAAGGAGCCACCTCGCGAAACCAGCGCACAAACTGTGCGGGTGCAAATTCGGCGGCATCGTGTGCCGAGTAGGTGTCGTTTATATTGGAGTTCATGGTGTTAAGCCAGGTGCCAAGCCCAAACAGCAAATTATAATCTCACAATGGTAAATACCAAGAGCAAGTAGTGTCTTTACAGAAAAATCCGCAATTACGTCCTTTACCAACCATAGAATATCCGCCCGAGCTGCCGGTAAGCGCCTGCAAGGATGAAATTGCCGCGGCAATCGGCCAGCATCAGGTAGTAATCGTTTGTGGTGAAACGGGTTCGGGCAAAACTACCCAAATCCCCAAGATATGCCTGGCCATAGGGCGTGGTGTCAAGGGCATGATTGGTCATACACAGCCGCGGCGTTTGGCGGCCACATCGGTGGCCCAGCGTCTGGCCCAGGAGCTGAAAACCGAGCTGGGTGATTGGGTCGGCTATCAAATCCGCTTTAGCGAACGCAGCGGCCCGAGCACCGCCATAAAGCTGATGACCGACGGCATCTTGCTGGCCGAATCGCAGCGCGACCCGTGGCTGCGTCGTTATGACACCATCATCATAGATGAGGCCCACGAGCGCAGCCTTAATATAGATTTTTTACTAGGCTTTCTCAAGCAATTGCTGGCCAAGCGCCGTGATCTAAAATTAATAATCACTTCAGCCACCATAGATGCCGAGCGTTTTGCTACTCACTTTGGCAACAAACACGGTGCGGCCCCGGTGATTCAGGTTTCGGGACGTCTGCATCCGGTCGAGTTGCGCTATCGCCCGGTACTTGAGTCAAAGCAGCCTGGGGCCGCTGAGCAGCCCCAGCCTCAGGAAGAGCGTGATTTGGTGAGCGCTGTGGTTGACGGCGTAGACGAATGCGCGCGTCATGGTGCTGGCGACATTCTGGTGTTTTTGCCAGGCGAGCGCGAGATCCGTGAATGTGCCCAGGCGCTACGCCAGCAACACCCGCCGGGTACCTTGATTCTGCCTTTGTATGCGCGTCTGGCGCGGGCCGAGCAGGAGCAGATTTTTCGCCCCAGCGGCAATGCCAGGCGCGTGGTGCTGGCAACCAATGTGGCCGAAACTTCGTTAACGGTGCCGGGCATACGATACGTGGTGGATAGTGGGCTGGCGCGTATCAAACGTTATTCGTGGCGCAATAAGGTGGAACAGCTGCGGGTAGAGCCCATCAGTCAGGCCTCTGCCAATCAGCGCTCGGGCCGTTGCGGGCGCTTAGGCCCAGGGCTGTGTATCCGTCTTTACGCCGAGGACGACTTTGGCCAGCGCGCGCAATTTACCGAACCAGAAATTCTGCGTTCTTCGTTGGCGGCGGTGATTTTGCGCATGCAGAGTTTGCGCCTGGGGGAGATAGAGTCTTTTCCCTTTATCGATGCCCCTAACGGGCGCGCAATTGCTGATGGCTACCAGGTATTACAAGAGCTGGGTGCCCTGGATAGCCACAACCGGCTTACCAGCATCGGGCGCGTTTTGGCGGTTTTGCCGGTTGACCCGCGGATTGCGCGCATGATTTTTGCCGCCAGCGAGCAACAATGTTTAAGTGAAATACTGGTTATTGCCGCCGCTTTATCCGTACAGGACCCGCGTGAACGACCTTTGGAGGCGCGCGCGGCCGCAGAGCAGGCGCAGGCCCAGTTCAAGCACAAGCAGTCGGAGTTTTTACTATGGCTGAATCTTTGGAACTGGTATCGTGAACAAGTGGCGCATAAGCAGTCGCAGCGCAAATTGCAATTACTGCTACGCTCAAAGTATTTGGCGCCGGCACGTATGCGAGAATGGTACGACACCTATACCCAGTTGCATGCGCTCGCCGGTGAGCAATCCTGGCGTTTGAATCAAACCCCGGCAAGCAACGAACAAATCCATATGGCCTTGCTGGCCGGCTTATTGGGCAATATAGGTTTTAAAAGCGACGAGACCGGCCAATATCAGGGTGCGCGCGGTATACGCTTTGTGATTCATCCGGGTTCGAGCATGGTGAAAAAGGCCGGGCGTTGGGTTTTGGCAGCTGAATTGGTGGAAACTTCGCGCCTGTATGCGCGTTGTATCGCGCAGATAGACCCACGCTGGGTCGAGCGCGCCGGGCGTCACCTGTTGCAAAAATCATGGTCCGATGCGCGCTGGGATAAAAAATCCGGCCAGGTTGTCGCCAATGAGCGTGGCAGCGTATTTGGTTTGCCGGTTTATCACGGCAGGCGCGTGCACTACGGCCGGATTGATGTGCAGGCGGCGCGTGAGATTTTTCTGCGTCAGGGGCTGGTACCGGGCGAGCTCGATACGAACTTGCCATTTGTCGCGCAGAACCGCAAGCTCATAGAGTCGATCAAACGCCTGGAGCACCAAAGCAGGCGTCAGGATATTCTGGTAGATGATGAACTGATTTACAAGTTTTATGAGCATCTCATACCCGCCGATGTATGCCAGACGGCTACGCTGCAAGCCTGGTACAAAGGGCTAAAACCCGAGCAGGCTAAGGCTTTGAGTTTAAGCCGCGAGGATCTGATGCGCCATGATGCGGCTGGCGTCACGACCGCAGTATTCCCGCGCCAGCTTAACTGGGACGGGGTCGAGCTGGCGGTTGATTATCACTTTGAGCCAGGTTCGGTACGCGATGGCATGACCGTGAGCGTGCCCTTGTATGCCTTGAAGCTGATCGATGCCAGGCGCTGCGAGTGGCTGGTGCCGGGTATGCTCAAAGAAAAGGTGCTGGTATTGCTAAAGTCTTTACCGCAGCGTTTGCGCCGCCACTGCGTGCCTTTGCCCGAATATGCGGGTGAATTTTTTGAACGCTGGTTCGAGCGCGCACAAAACCCCGAACGCGGGTTGGTGCAAGCCATAATCGATGATGTTTGGGACAGTCGGCGTGTCCGCTTACAAGCTACGGACTTCAAACTGGAAAACCTGCCCGCGCACCTGATCATGAATTTCAAGGTGGTAGACGAATATGGGCGCATGCTAAGTGGCGGGCGCAATCTCGATCAGTTACGTGCCGAATACAGTGGTCAGGCACAGGCAGCCTTCAAGGAAGTGGCTGCCAGTTCGGTTAAAGCTGTCAGTACGGTGCCGCTGACAGATATCCGTGCCTGGACCTTTGGCAGCTTGCCTGAGCTGTTGGAGATCAAGCGTGCGGGTGAATCATTAATTGGTTATCCGGCGTTGCGCGATAACGGTGAGAGCTGCGATCTGGAGGTGTTCGATGACCCCGAACAGGCCCAGCGCGTGCACGCACTGGGCTTGCGTCGCCTGTTCAGAATCGCCTTGCGGGAACCAATCAGGTTTCTGGAAAAAAACCTGCCGGATTTAAACCGTATGGGCATGTTATATATGGATTTTGGCAACGTGCAGGAGCTCAGCCAGCAAATCATTGATGTGGCTATAGATCAGGCCTGTCTGGCCCAGGACTGGCCGGTTGATGAGCAAAGCTTTGCGCGTCGTTGCAGCGAGTCCAAAAACCGTCTGGGTCTGTTAGGTCAGGAGTTGGCGCGCCTGGTAAATGAGATCCTGACAGCAAGGGCCGGCTTGCAAAAAAAATTACCACAGGCCAAAGCCTGGCCGTCAGCGCAGCAGGATTTACGGGCCCAGCTCGATGCTTTGGTGCACAAATGGTTTGTCTCTGCTACCCCATTCGAGCAATTAAGGCACTTGCCCCGTTACCTCAAGGCCGCACAGTTAAGAATAGATAAATTACGTGATAATCCGCAACGTGATGCCAAGTTGCTCGCTGAGCTAAACCAACTACAAGTGCCGTGGCAGCGTGCCGTAGCTGGTTTAAAAGGCGCCCGCAATGATAAATTGGCAGCCTTTGGCTGGCAGTTGCAGGAGTTGCGCGTGGCCTTATTTGCTCAAGGTTTACGCACCCCCTATCCAGTTTCTGTCAAGCGCTTGCAAAAAGCCTGGGCTAGTACAATATGCCAATGAATAAACCAGTGATTGAGCCTGTTTTCGTACATTTGCGTTGCCACACAGAGTTTTCCGTGCTCGATGGCATAGCGCGCATACCAGATCTGGTGCGGCAGGCCCGCGAGTTTGGCCAACCAGCGCTGGCAATCAGCGATCTGGCCAATATGTTCGCCTGGATTAAATTTTATAAAGCAGCACGCGCCGCTGGCATCAAGCCTATAGCGGCTTGCGATGTATGGCTGGAAAATCCCGCCGACCCCAAAAATCCGTTCAGGCTCTTGCTGCTGGCTGCCAATCAAAGCGGCTACCACGACTTGTGTACGCTGCTGAGCCGCGCCTGGCTGGAGAACAGTGCTTCCGGGCGGGCTTTGTTAAAGCGCCAATGGTTGGGTGGCCAGCAAGGCCTGATAGTCTTGTCGGGCGCGCGCGCTGGCGATATTGGTATGGCGCTGCAGGCCGGGCGTGCTGATGAGGCGCGCGCGCTGGCGCTTGCTTGGGCGGCTGATTTTCCAGGAGCCTTTTTTATTGAGCTGCAGCGCGCTGGCTTTGATGGCGATGAAGCTTACGTTCAGTTGGCGCTGGGCCTTGCCTTAGAGTGCAATTTACCGGTCGTGGCCACGCACCCGATCCAGTTTGTGCAGGCTGGCGATTTTCGCGCGCACGAGGCCCGTGTTTGCATTGCCGACGGCGATTTGCTTGGCAACCCGCGGCGGCCGAAACGCTTTACAGCGCAACAATATATGCTCGATAGCCAGCAGATGGCCGAGCGCTTCGCCGACGTGCCCGCAGCGTTGGCCAATAGCGTGCGTATTGCGCAACGCTGTAATTTGCCCATGGTGCTCGACCAGCCCCAGTTACCGCGCTTTCCTACGCCTGCTGATGTATCCATAGATCAGTACCTGCAACAGTTGGCCGAGCAGGGCCTGCAGCAGCGCCTGCAAGCCCTGTATCCCGAGCAGATGCAGTACCAGGAGCGCTTGCCGCAGTATCGCCAGCGCCTGGAGTTGGAGCTGCAAACCATAATAAATATGGGTTTTGCCGGGTACTTTCTGATCGTCCAGGATTTTATCAACTGGGGCAAACAAAATGGCGTTCCGGTAGGCCCAGGGCGAGGCTCAGGTGCCGGCTCGCTGGTAGCCTATAGCCTGGGCATTACCGATCTCGACCCGTTGCGCTACGATTTGCTGTTTGAGCGCTTTCTTAATCCCGAGCGGGTATCCATGCCCGATTTCGATATCGATTTTTGCCAGGATAACCGCGAGCGCGTAATCGACTACGTCAAACAAAAATATGGCAAAGATGCGGTTAGCCAAATAGCTACTTTTGGTACCCTGGGTGCCAAGGCGGTAGTGCGCGATGTCGGGCGCGTGCTGGAGCTGCCTTATAGCGTATGTGATCGCCTCTCCAAGTTGATTCCGTTCAATCCAGTTGACCCCTGGGATTTGCAACGTACCCTGGAGCATGAGCCAGCGTTCAAGGAATGGTACGAAAGCGACGAGGAAATCCGCGCCCTGGTAGACCTGGCGCGACCCCTGGAGGGCTTGACGCGCAACGTTGGCATGCACGCTGGCGGGGTATTGATAGCGCCGGGCAGTTTGACCGACTTCTGTCCTTTATATTGCCAGGCTGGCAGCGAAGGTAGCGTGGTATCGCAGTTTGATAAGGATGATGTAGAGGCTGCTGGTCTGGTCAAATTTGACTTTCTGGGGCTGCGCAACCTGACAATCATCGATTGGGCGGTGCGCTTTGTGCGTGAGTTCAATCCAGCGTTGCAGGACTTTGACACTGCCAGCCTGGAGCTCGACGACGAGGCTACCTATAAGCTGTTATCTGCGGCCAATACTACGGCGGTTTTCCAGCTTGAGTCGCGCGGTATGAAAGAGCTGCTTAAAAGCATGCAGCCCAATACGTTTGAGGATGTGGTGGCTTTATTGGCCTTGTTCAGGCCCGGGCCGCTTGAATCCGGTATGGTGCAGGATTTTGTCAACCGCAAACACGGCCGCGCTGAAGTTGATTATTTTCATCCTGATCTCGAACCGGTGCTCAAAAGTACCTATGGCGTTATCGTCTACCAAGAGCAGGTAATGCTCATCTCGCAGATAATCGGCGGCTATTCGCTGGGCGGCGCCGATCTTTTACGCCGCGCCATGGGCAAGAAAAAGCCTGAAGAGATGGCCAAACATAGGGCCATATTTCAGGATGGCGCGCTACAAAAAGGCTATGACGCCAAACTGGCTACGCACTTATTTGACCTGATGGAAAAATTTGCCGGCTATGGTTTCAATAAGAGCCACTCGGCCGCCTATGCGCTGATTTCTTACCATACGGCCTGGCTCAAGCTATACCATCCGGCCGAGTTTTTTGCTGCCAGTATGCTGGCGGATATGGACGACACCGATAAAATTCAGGTGTTCTGGCGCGACGCCAGAGAAAACAAAGTAACGGTGCTACCCCCGGATATCAATAGCTCGGTATACCGTTTTGTACCGGTACACGACCAATACAGCGCCAAGGGACAGGCACCACGGACCATACGTTATGGCTTGGGCGCGGTTAAAGGCACGGGTCAGGTAGCCATAGAATCCATCATAAATGCACGTACGGAGGGTGGGCCTTTTGCCAGTTTATTTGACTTTTGTGCTCGTATTGACCGCCACGCGGTAAATCGGCGCACTATTGAAGCGCTTATCAAGGCAGGCGCGTTTGACGCCATCGAAGAGAATCGGGCGGCTTTATTAGCCAGCCTTGGCAACGCCCTGGAGGCCGCCGAGCAGGTGGCACGTAATGCTAATCAGGGTTCTTTGTTCGCTGATGATTCTGCTCAGGTGGTAGCCGGCGAATTGGCCAAAGTCCTGCCCTGGAGCCTGGAGCAGCGCCTGATAGAAGAAAAAGCGGCGCTAGGTTTTTATTTTAGCGGCCATATATTCGATGCCTGGCGCACCGAGCTGCGTCATACTGCCGCGCGTCCCTTGGCCAGTCTTAGTGCCAGCCGCGATCAGCAGTGGCTGGCAGGAGTGCTGGTGGATGTACGCACGCGCCTGACCAAGCGTGGCAAAATGCTGTACGCCTTATTGGACGATGGTACGGCACAGCTAGAGGTGGCTATATTTAACGAGTTGTACGAGCAATACAAAGATATCTTAAAGGCCGACAGGCCGTTGGTTATCGCCGGGCGGGTCAGTAATGACGATTACAACGGTGGTTTGCGGGTGGGTGCCGATGAAATCTATGATTTACGTAAAGTGCGTGAAAGCAGGGGGCGCTGTTTGCAGCTTAATGCGCCGGCGGCCCTGGACATCGCGCGTTTGCAGTCGGTTCTGGCGCAGCATAGGTCAGGCACAGCAGGCCTGCCGGTAGAGCTCAAGATCTGTAAGGATGATTTCATGTGTGTAGTGCGTCTGGGTGAGTCGTGGCAGGTACGTATGGATGATGCCTTGTTCGCCGCTTTGCGCTCCTGGTTATCCGATGATGCCGTAGAGGTGCAATACTGATGCGTAGCTTACGGATCGTGCATACCGAGGCGGCTACCAGTTTTGGTGGCCAGGAAAACCGTATTTACAAAGAAATGTGCGCCATGCGTGCCCGCGGTCATCATATGGAAGCGATTTGTCAGCCCCACGCACAGCTGGCACAGCGGCTACGTGACGACGGTTTTAATGTCTACACCATGTATATGGATGGTGCCATCAATTATTTACGCGGGGTCGCCAAACTATATGGCTGGTTACGGCAAAAAAACTTTGATGTTTTAAATACCCACAGTCGCCGCGACACCCTTTTGACAGGGGTAGCCGCGCGCCTGGCGGGTGTGCCGCTAATAGTGCGTACGCGCCATTTAGCCATACCGCCGGGGTCGCTACTGTCCTACACCGGAGTGCCGCATTGCGTTACTACTGTAAGTGATTATGTCGGCAGCCTCTTGCGCGCGCGCGGCGTGCCTGCCAGCAAACTGGCGACGGTTTATTCGCCGGTGCCGCAATTCGAGCCGGTACACAACTCCACTTTGCGCAGCGAGCTGGGCCTGCCGGCTGATGCCGTGGTGGTTGGTTGTGTGGCGGTAATGCGGGCTAAAAAAGGCCATAAAATTTTGATAGAGGCCATGCAACCATTATTACAAGCCGATAACGTATACTTGGTATTGGTCGGCGATGGTCAGCCCTTGCTGACACAGTTACAGGACCACGTGCAGCAGCTAGGTTTGGCTGCCAAAATCATCTTTACCGGACGGCGTGCCGATATACCAAACGTCTTGGCGGGCTTTGATGTGTTTGCCCTGGCCACTCAGCAAGAAGCCTCCGGTACGGTGTTTGTGGAAGCCGCTATGGCAGGCGTGCCGGTAGTAGCCACCGATGTAGGTGGGGTGTCTGAAATGATGCAAAACGGTGTTAATGGTATTTTGGTACCTATGGATGACGTAAGCGCGCTCAGAGCTGCGCTGGCGGGCCTGATAGATGATGCTGGCCGGCGTCAGGCAATGGGTCAGGCCGGTTTGGAATGGCTGGCGGCCACGGGACGCTTTACTACCAGCGCGCTGGTGCGCAGCACCGAGTCCTGCTATCAGCGCTGGCTACAAGAAAGGCAGCCGCATGAGCGCTAAAACCATTGTGCCTGTTTTAATGTATCACCACGTAACGCCATCCGGTGGAGCCATTAACGTCAGCCCGGAAAACTTTCGCCAGCAGCTGGCCTGGTTGCGCGCACATGGCTACCAAAGCCTGAATTGTCAGCAGTTTGCCGCGCATCTGGCAGGCAAGCCAGCACCCAAGCGCTCGGTGTTGATTACCTTTGATGACGGTTACCTGGATAACTACGTATATGCCTGGCCGCTGTTGCGCGAGTTCGGTTTTCATGCGGTAATTTTTTTGGTTACCGGGTGGGTTGGCCAGGGCCCGGCCCGGGCATGCAGCACGGACGGTGGCGAGCTGCCAGACACCCCAGATCATGCGGCTTGCAGTAAATTAATGGCGGCCGCCGACTACGACCACTTTGCGCTGCGCTGGTCGGAGATCGAGTTGATGCGGGCCAACGATGTGTGCGAGTTTCACAGCCATACGCATACGCACACCCGTTGGGATAAGCTTGAGGTCGATAAAAATGCGCATATGCAGGCCGAGTTGCAGCAATCCAGGGCCTGTTTGCAGGATAATCTCGGCTACGTTGCCGACCATTTATGCTGGCCGCAGGGTTATTTCGATAGCGATTACGTGCGCATTGCCCAGCAAGCCGGCTTTAAACATTTATATACAACCAGGGCTTTTGGCCGTAATTTGCCTGGTTCCGATCCTGCCCATATATTCAGGTTTGCGGTGCGTAATACCAGCGGTGCGTCCGTAGGGCGGCGCATAAAAGTAGCGGCCAACCCATTCATAGCACCAATTTTCAATGCCTTTAAGCGCTATAAGCGTGGGCATAGGTACGCTGGATGAAGCTTTCAGTAATCATAATTACCAAAAATGAGGCAAAAAATATAGCCGCCTGTATAGATTCGGTGGCGTTTGCCGATGAGGTCGTTGTGCTCGATTCTGGCAGTAGTGATAACACCTGCGCTATAGCACAAGAGCGCGGCGCGCGCGTAAGCGTAACTACTGACTGGCCCGGCTTTGGGCCACAAAAAAACCGGGCCCTGGATTTGGCCCAGGGCGAGTGGGTATTATCCATAGATGCCGATGAGCGCGTAACCCCAGCGCTGGCTCAGGCCATACAAAAGGTTTTGGCTGAGCCCAGGGCGGATGCCTACAAAGTGGCCCGGCTATCACAATTCTGCGGGCGCTGGATGCGCCATAGCGGTTGGTGGCCCGACCACATAGTCAGGCTGTTTAAGCGTTCGGCAGGCCGTTTTACGCCGGTAGCAGTGCACGAAAGCGTGCAGGTACAAGGGTTGGTGGCAACGCTTGCCGAGGGCCATTTGCTACATTACCCTTATGCCAACCTGGAAGAGCTGGTCGCTAAGCTTAATCATTATTCCAGTGAGGCGGCCCAGGCGGCGTTTGCACGCGGTAAACGTACCAGTGCGCTCGGCCCGTTTGGCCACGGTTTATGGACTTTCATACGGATTTACGTGTTGCGCCGCGGGTTTCTGGATGGTTGGCAAGGTATGGTTTTGGCCGGTATGGCCGCCGCAGGTAGCTTTTTCAGGTATGCCAAGCTGTACTGGTTGATACGGCAGGCGTCAAAATGAAAATTCTCTATACTAATTTTCACCCGCGCAATGGTGGTGGGCACGCTACCTATGTGGCCAGTCTGGCGCGCGAACTACGTGGCCAGCATCAGATCAGCGTTGCTACACCGGGTAGCAGTCGTTTGTTTCAACAGCTGGCGCAGTACCCCGAAATAAACCTTGTAGATACGCTTTACAGTACCCGCGTGTTGCCCATGCTGGCGGAGTTAAGGCGCTTGCGCGCGCTGCTGCGCCAGCAACGCTTTGACATCGTGCACGTTAATGGCTCGGCCGATCACCGTCAGGTGATGCTGGCGCGTATGGGCTTGCGCCAGCCACCTAAAATAATATTCACCAAGCACAACACCATGCCAATTAATAGTTTTGGCAATAAGCTGCGCGCACGCCTGGGCACCGATGCGGCTATCGGTGTGAGTGACTTTGTCAGCAATATATTACGGGCTTCGGCTTTTGGCAGGCTGCCGGTGGTAACGGTGCGCCATGGGGTTGATACCGCGCGCTTTACCCCCAGGCAGACAGCCTGGCGCCAGGCCAAACGCCAGGAATATTTTCCTGGCCTGGCCGATGATGTCATGGTTTTGGCCAGTGTTGGCGGCACCGACCGCGCTAAAGGCTGGTTATATCTGGCGCGCGCCTTGGCGCGGCTTGCGCCCCAAGAACGCGAGCGTTTTCGCCTGCTGATCGCTGGTGATCATTTGCGCGGCAGCCTGCTGGCAGATTTTCAGGCGCTGGATATTAGCGCTTTAGTCTGTTTTCCAGGCCTGGTGCCTGATCCTGAAAATATATTGGCAGCGGCGGATTTTGGCTTTGTGTTATCGGATCACGAGGCCTGCTCTTTTGCCGCCTGTGAGTCATTGGCCAGTGGCCTGCCCACCCTGGTGTCGAACGCCGGGGGCTTGCCAGAGGTCGTGCGCACGGGTGTTGATGGCTGGATAGTACCGGTAGCCGATATTGATGCCATAGAGGCATGGTTGCACCAGCGGCTATCTCAGGGTGAGGTGCAACAAATGTCAGTGCAGGCGCGCCAGCGCGCCCTGGACTTATTTGCCATGCCGGTATTTGTGCAGCAGACCATGAATTTTTATAAACAGATACTATGATTCCAATACTTATGTACCACCAGATAGGCGTACCGGCGGCCAAGGGCACGCCGTATCGTGGCCTGACGGTGCATCAGCGTGACTTTCGCAGGCAAATGCGCTGGTTGCAACGTTTGGGTTACCAAGGCTTGTCCATGGCCAGACTTATGCCTTATCTACAGGGCCAGAAAACTGGGAAGGTGGTTGGTATTACCTTCGATGACGGCTACCAAAATGTGCTGGATAATACTCTTGAGGTACTGGCCGAGTGCGGTTTTAGCGCTACCAACTATATCGTCACGCGTTTGCTAGGTGGTACCAATATATGGGATGCGGACGAGGGCGTACCCAGCAGCAAACTTATGGACGCCCAGGGCTTGCGCCAATGGGTGGCGGCTGGCCATGAATTGGGTTCACATACGCTAAGCCACGCGGCTTTAACGCGCGTTAGCCCAGAACAGGCGCGTGATGAAATATACGCCTCGCGCAGCCAGCTGGAACAATTGACTGGCCAGGCGGTGCAGGCTTTTTGCTACCCGTATGGCAAATTGAATCCGTCGGTGGTCGATTTGGTGCGCGCAGCCGGTTACCAGAACGCCACCACGACGCAGCGCGGCCTGGCCAGGCCTGACGATGATTTATTATTATTACCGCGCGTAGCAGTAATGCGCTCGACTAATATAATTTCTTTTATGCTTAAGTGTGCAACCAGAATAGAGGATCGCAGGCGTGCCTGAGCAAGCGTTATCCATAGCGTTTGTAGTTGACCGGTTTGGCGCCCGTTATGGTGGCGCCGAAGCCTATGGGGTGGAGCTGATGCGTGAGCTGGTCAGTCAAGGCCACCGGGTAAAGGTATTTGCACGCGCTTATGACAAGGGCTGTGATTTAAAGCTGGACTTTGAGCAAATCAGACTGGCGTCATGCTGGCCTAGCTGGTTGCGGGTATTGTTGTTCGCCTATAAGGCCGCCAGGCTCACCAAAAATGGTTTTGACATAGTGCATTCGCACATGAATGGCTGGTGTGGCGACGTCGAAGTAGTGCACGTGACGCCGGTACGCTATCGCTGGCGCATACAGGAGATGCCAGGGCACAAACGCCTGCTGGCGTATTTAAGCCCCAGAGTATGGTGTTATCTTGGTTTGGAAGCGCGCCGCGTAAGGCCTAGAAGTGGGCACCGGCTGGTGGCGGTATCCGGCTTGATAGCCCAGCAGCTTGAGCGCGCTTATAAATTGTCCGCTGGCTTGCCCATAATACCGCCCGGCGTAACAGCCGCTAAAGCCGCAGATGCTGACAGCCGCCAGGCGCTACGCCAGCAATTGGGCTTAAGTAGCGAAATCAGGCTGTGTCTGCTGGTGGCGCGTAACCCAATGCGCAAAGGACTGGATACGGTTGTAAAAGCCCTCGAGCTGATGCCCGAACGAGTGCATTTATTGGTGGTTGGTAGTGACCGACACGCGCACAGCCATCTGGAGCAAGCCCCTGAGGCAATACGCCAGCGGGTGCATTTGCTGGGCCAAACCTCAAACGTCGGCCCATATTACCGTGGCGCTGATGTATACGTGCATCCAACCCGTAATGATAGTTTTGGTATGGCGCCGCTGGAGGCCATGTCTTTTGGTTTGCCGGTGGTGTTAAGCCCGGCGCCGTGGTGTGGCTTTGCCCAATATTTAAGCGCTGGCGAGGACGCTTTGCTGCTCAAGCACCCGGAAGACTCGGCAGAACTGGCGCAGGCTGTACTAAAGCTGCTGGATGATCAAGTATTGCGGGCTAAAATAATAAACGGCGCCAATGCCGTGGTACAGCGTCATTCCTGGCCTACCGTGGCGCAGCGTTTTAGCGATTTATATCAGCAAATCCTGCAAGAGCGCACAGCGCAGTGCAATCACCCCTAGAGCTTGACATAAATATGCCCACAGCCGCTAATCTTGCCGTTTTGATGTATCACCACGTTACTGCCGGGCCAGGCTCGCTGGCGGTAAGCGCGCAACAATTTGAGAGCCAGATACGCGGCTTGGCCGAGCATGGTTATCAAACTATCGGCAGCCAGCAATTGGCCGAGTTTATGGCCGGTAAACCAATCGCCAAAAAGTCGGTACTGCTGACATTTGACGATGGCTATCTGGATAATTGGGTATACGCGCACCCGGTATTAAAACGCTATAACATGCGAGCCCTGTTGTTTGCCGTAACAGGGCTACTAGGTACGGGCCCGCTGCGCCCTTATCACGGGCAAGGCCAACAGGTACCAGAATGTGTGGGCCATCATCAGGCTAAAGAGATTATGTTCAGCGACCAGCGCGACCAGGTAATGTTGCGCTGGGATGAGGCCAGGGCCATGGTAGCGGCTGGTACCTTTGAGATCCACAGCCATACGCATACGCATAAACGTTGGGATAAGCTGTGTCAGAATGCCGACGACAAGGCTAACCGGCTGGCGCAGGATCTGGCCGATTCGCGCGCCATGCTACAACAGCAGTTAGGTGCAGATTCAGCCCATTTATGCTGGCCACAGGGCTACTTTGATGCCGATTATCTGCGTGTGGCCAAAGAATCAGGTTTTGCCTATTTATATACAACTGATGCCCGTGGGCAGAACAAGCCACACGGCAATTGCACCCATATTTACCGGTTTGCCGTGCGCAATCGTCCCTGGTTATGGTTGCGTCAGCGCCTATGGCTGGCCACACACCCTTATTTTGGCCCGCTGTATAACGCCTGGAAAGCGCGCTCCTAAAGCCAGCCACGTAGCTTATACACGAATAAGGCCAGATATTCCTTGATAATGGTTTTACTGGCGTATAAGGCGCGCATGCTGGGTAGCCAAAACCAATAATCAGTGCCCTCAGGTATGGTTATTTGCGGTGGTGACCCAGCCGCTGTAGGGTGCAGACCCAGACCCTGAAAACTGGCCATAGCCCTGGGCATATGCAAGGCTGAGCTAACCAGTAAAAAATTTTGTATACCTTTTTGCTGTAGCAGTTCGGCGGTATACAGGGCGTTTTCACGTGTTGTCAGGCTGCGTTTTTCGGCTATTATGTCCTTACTATTTACCCCGGCACGCTCTAAGGCGTTAGCCATTATGGTAGCCTCGCTAACCCCACCATCCAGCGCGGCACCAGATACTATTATTTGCGGTGCGCGCGCTGCTTTATACAACGCATTGGCGGTGTCGGTGCGTAAAACTATTTGCCCGGCGTCGTAATCAGCAAACCAGTTGCGTCTGCTATTTGCCGTGTGTCCACCTAGTACCACGATTGCTTCAGCCTGGGGCAGTGCTGTGGGGTTCTTATATGGGTACTGCTGCTCCAGATAGCCCCCCAGCCAGAGCGAGGTCAGCGGCAAAGACCAGAGCAAAGGCCAAATGACGGCTAGCGCTAAGGCGGCTTTGGCAATCTTATGCCAGCTAAACAACGAAAAAGCTATAGCTACAACCAATAAAGCCAGCGCTAGATTAACCGGTGCGATCAAGTTTGCTAACAATATAGAGGCTGAGGCAGGTAACATACGTATTTAAGAAAACGGTTTAACTGACTGTCCGAGTTTTTGCAGACAAAGTGCAATTACCTGATCCAGTGCGGGCCAGGCTTGATCCTGCCCCAGGCAGGTCGCTTTGGCCGACCAGGGGCCGGTGCGCTTGGGGTTGGTTACGCCAAATAAGGTAATTTGTCTGGCCTGGGCCGCAGCCGCCAGGTGTGAAACCCCAGAGTCATTACAAACCACCAATGCCGCAAAACGGGTAAATGCCGCGAAAGCACCCAGGCCCATTGATTCTATCAGGCGTGCGCTGGGGGCGATCGTGACAGCGGCCTGGCGCTCGGCTGGTGGGGGTGCCATAACCACCGTGTAGCCATGCGCTTGCATGGCTTGGGTAAAGCGTTCGAAGTGGGGCCAGACCTTTATCTGCCCCTGGTGTAAGCCGGTCGCAGTAGGTGCTATAAGAATGAATTTGCCTGCTGCCAGGCGGGCATTTACCAAAGCTTGCCTGGCTGCGTCAATATGTCCCGTGCTGGCTAGCCAATCGAGGTTGCGCGCCAGCTTGGCATGGGCATTAAAAGCCAGGCCCCAGGTGTTTAAGGCCTGGCTGCTCAGGTGGTACCATGACTCGACCGCGTGCAGGCTGGCCGCTGGTTTTTTAAAGGCCCAACGCAGCAGTGGGCTGCGGCCGTCGTCACGGTAACCGGCGCTGCTGATACCAGCCAGGCGAAAGCTCAAGGCGCTGGTTAAAGAGTCTGGCAGTAATAGACCAAGGTGGCTGGCGTAATTGCCTGCACGGCGCGCTTTGCTTACGGCCCGCGCATCTGCATACCAGCGGCTGCGCATAGGGACGAAGCCTGCCAGCTTATAGGCTGCTAAAAAATCCTGAGCCCAGGGGCGTGCGCAGGCAATCACGGGCAGGCCCGTAGCCAGTAGCGCATCCAGGCTTGGCAGGCTCATGCAGACGTCGCCCACCCAATTTGGCAGGCGCAGGTAAATAGCTGTATTTGTGACGTTATTCAATATTTAAGCGCTGATGGTTAAGGGTCGCAGCATGGCAAGCTGGCTGCAATTATCCCGCTACAAGCTAAAATGCCCAATTTGCAAGTATATATAAGAGAGTAAGCCGGGTGAAGATATCCCATAAACCAGCTGACAGCAAACCCGTACGTCGTGAGCTCTGGCTTTACATATATAAGCGGCTTGGCAAGGATTGGCGGGCGGGCTTGCTGGCCATGGCCTTGCTGGCGGTTACTTCGGCGACCCAGCCATTGCTGGCAGTGATTATGAAGCCGTTACTGGATGATGGCTTTACCGGCAAAGACCCGTCCTACATGTGGTCGATACCACTGGCTGTCATTGGCATAATGCTGTTGCGCGGCATTTGTTCTTATTTTGGCTCCTACCTCATGTCCTGGGTCGCTAATAATATGTTGCTTGGCTTGCGCCGGGATATGTTCGAGCGTTTACTGGGCATGTCCGATAGCCAGTTTCGTGCGGTCGAGCACGGCCGGCTGCTAAATCGCTTTACCGTAGATGCTGGCAAGGTCAGTAACTCGGCGGCCGATGTGCTGCAAACCGTAGTGCGTGAAAGCCTGACGGTCATAGCGCTGCTGGCGGTGCTTTTGTACATGTCCTGGCAGCTGACCCTGATCGTACTGGTGATGCTGCCGGTATCGGTTGTAATCGCGCGTTATTTTATCCGCAGATTGCGTCGTATCAATCGCGACACCATCAATATGAACGCCGAGCTAACCAGGGTAGTGTCCGAAGGTATAGCGGGCCAGCGGGTTATTAAGATGTTTGATGGCAGCGCCAAAGAGCGCGAGCGCTTCAGCTATGTTAATGCCCGGCTGCGCCGCTTTGCCATGCGCGGTGCAGCGGCTGATTCGGCCTTATCACCAATTTCGCAGTTTTTTATCGCCTTGTCGGTGTCGGCGGTGATAGCAGTGGCCTTGTATCAGGCCAATCATGAAGGCTTGACCATAGGCAGTTTTGCTGCCTTTATGGCGGCGCTAGGGCAAATTTTTGATCCTTTGCGGCGCTTAACCAATGTCGCTGGCACTACCCAGAGAATGCTGGTGTCGGCCGAGAGTGTTTTTGAGCTTATACGTCAGCCGGTTGAACAGGAAACCGGCACGCGTGAAATTCACACCAGGCTTAAAGGCGATATTCAATTCGAGGACGTCAGCCAGCGCTTTGACGGGGCTGCACGCAATACGCTGGAGGGCATATCAATCGAGGTCAAGGCCGGTGAAACCATAGCCTTGGTGGGGCGCTCTGGCAGCGGCAAGACTACGCTGGTAAATATGTTGCCACGTTTTCTGGAGCCAGATACGGGTAACATTCGCGTCGATGGCGTTGATATCCGCGATTTCAAGCTTAAAGACCTGCGTTTGCAGCTATCCCTGGTAAGCCAGGATGTAGTAATGTTTGAAGGCAGCATCGCCGAAAACGTCGCCTACGGCGTTACTGGTGACGTACCCGAAGCGCGCATTCATGCGGCCTTGGAAGCCGCCAATCTGGCTGATTTTATAGCTGGATTGCCAGAGGGTATACACACCCAGGTTGGGGCCAATGCCAGCGCCTTATCAGGTGGCCAACGGCAGCGCCTGGCAATCGCCAGGGCACTGATAAAAGATGCCCCGATACTCATACTCGATGAGGCCACCTCAGCTTTGGATAATGAGTCCGAGCGCCAGGTGCAGACGTCACTGGAGCGTTTAATGGTTGGGCGTACGACATTGGTAATTGCCCACAGGTTAAGTACGGTGCAAAAGGCTAACCGGATAATCGTACTTGACCAGGGCCGTATTGTAGAGCAGGGCACGCACGCCCAGTTGCTGGCTGCCGCAGGGCTATATGCGAACCTATACCGGTTACAATTCAACGATGACGCTGCACTGTGATCACTACGGATACGGGTTGCCTGATGAATTTACGTAATGCCTTTTTGTTGGCCGTGGCAGGCTGCGCGCTAGCAGCCTGCGCTAGTCCAGACCAGCTCGGCCTGAGCGCCGATCAGCTCGAAACCGAGCGCTATATGCTTACCGAACGGCGCCGTCTGCCGATAGATTTTGCCGGGGTGCAAAAAAACCTGTTTCAACACGCCCGGCTGTGTGAGCAGGAGTACGTATTTCAAATGTTGCCCAACGAGTCATCGTTTGCCAGGGTGGTCTACCGACCACAACCTGATTCTGGTTGGGATAGCAGTGTGGTGTTGCGCTTGACCCTGTTGCATAACCGCTCGATCAACGTCAAGGCGTACAGTTACTATCCAGGACAAATGCAGCGGGTCCATATGATGATGACAGCGATGATGAAGCCAGAGTCCTGTGAGGCCGATACCAGTTGGGAGAACAAGCTCGGTGACTAGGCCTGTTTGCGGTGTTTGTCAGGCTCGCACAGCGACTGGTCCAGTAGCTGGATAGTTTTCAGACGAAATTCCCTGGCTTTTTTGACGGCCTTAAAGGGCAACAACCGATTGAGCCAATAGTTCCAGCCAAAGTTGCGCGCCCCCAGACCATCTATGAAAACCAGGTGGTGGCCGCCGTCTTTGCTGCGCCGCACCAAAAGATTGTCTATGCCGTAATCGGCCAGGATAACCTTATGCTTGATTAGCCAATCAAAGGCCTCATCGATCAGGGCGCGGGCTTGAGCGTAGCCGAGTGCGCCGCTATGGACTGACTTGAGCAAAGTTTGTGAAGGCTGACCGCTGTCGTCCATAACCAGATCAAAAACCAGTCCGGGGCCTTTGTTGGTAGCTACCCAACCGTGCACAGCGGGGATATGCGCCCCGCTAATATTGCGTTTTAGGAGATGCTTGGCATAATGAGCATCGATCTCGTTTTGCGGGCGCTCCTGCTCGGGCTTGGCAACCTTAATACAAAGCTGCGGATTGCCCGGATGGCGCCAGCACTCGCGGTCATTGCCGCTACCAATCAGCTCGGTGAGCTCCAAGGCCGCGTCCGGCTCCGTGACCAAATCGTTTAGCAAAATTTCCTCTTGTAAGCGCAGCTTGCAGATAAGTTAATATCATACCAAGGCCTTAAAGAGCACAAACATGCATAACCAAGAAGATATTTTGATTAATGTCACGCCGTTTGAAACCAGGGTAGCGATCATCGGCCATGGGGTGACGCAAGAGCTGCATTTAGAGCGCAGCATACAGCGCGGTAACGTTGGTAATTTGTATCTGGGGCGAGTAGCGCGGGTGTTACCAGGTATGCAAAGCGCTTTTGTTGATATCGGCCACGACCGCGCCGCCTTTATACACGTCGCTGACTTACACCAAAATCGTCATGCGCGCGTCAATGGCGATGGCCAGCCAATGACGCCCATAGAAAAACTGCTGTTTGAGGGCCAAACCTTGTTGGTGCAGGTAGTGAAAGACCCGCTTGGCACCAAGGGAGCGCGGCTGTCTACCCATATCAGTTTAGCCGGGCGGATGCTGGTTTACTTGCCCCATGAGCCTCACATCGGGGTGTCGCAAAAAATCGTCGCTGAGCAGGATCGCCAGAGCTTGCGTGAACGCCTGATCAGCCTGATGGGGGAGGAGCCTGGCGGCTTTATCATACGCACCCAGGCCGAGGGTGCCAGCGACGCGGACTTACTGGCGGATATCCAGTATTTGCGCAAGCTCTGGGAGGTAATCCAAAGCCGCATCAAGAAATGCGCCGTACCGGGCGCGATCTACCTTGAACCGAGCCTCGCGCAGCGCGTCTTGCGCGATATGGTTACTGCCGATACCGGTGCGATCACGGTTGATTCGCGTACCGTATGCCAGGAGTTGCGCGAATGGGCCCAACGTTACACCCCGGCGGTGTGTGATCGCATCAAGCTGTATAAGGGTAACCGGCCCTTATTTGATACCGCCAATGTAGATGAAGAAATAGCCAGGGCATTGTCGCGCCGGGTCGAACTTAAATCAGGCGGTTATTTGATAATCGATCAAACCGAGGCTTTGACTACAGTAGACGTAAATACCGGTGGCTTTGTGGGGGGGCGCAGTTTTGTCGATACGATTTTCAAAACCAATCTGGAGGCGGCTGTTGCTATTGCCAGGCAGTTACGCTTGCGTAACCTGGGCGGCATAATCGTGCTCGATTTCATCGATATGCACGACCCGGTGCATCAGCAGGCGGTGCTCGCCGAACTGGCCAAGGCCCTGGCACGGGATCGCACGCGCACGACCCTGAGCGGCTTTAGCCAGCTGGGGCTAGTAGAAATGACGCGTAAACGCATTCGGGACTCCTTGGCCCATCAGTTATGCGAGGTTTGTCCCACCTGTCAGGCGCGTGGTTCGGTACGTACGGCACGTACCCTGTGTTATGAAATTTTGCGTGAAATTTTGCGCGAGGCGCGTCAATTCGACCCTAAAGAGTTCAGGGTTGTGGCCCCGCAAGCAGTTATAGACCTGTTTTTAGAAGAAGAAAGCCAGCACCTGGCGATGCTGGGTGATTTTATCGGCAAGCCTATTTCCCTTGAGGTTGAGGCCGGCTATAACCAGGAGCACTACGACATAATTTTGCTTTAGCTACCAGCAGAAATATGATTTTTGAACTTATTCATTCGGGCACCTAAGTGAAATATATACGCTTGTCAGCTTAGCGTAAAAAATAATTTTACGAGTCGCTTGCACGAATCTAAAAAAGGGTGTTATAGTTTCGTTTCTTTGCT